>ENA-ORFA01000382-ORFA01000382.1-marine-metagenome-genome-assembly--contig:-NODE-382-length-18985-cov-3.178813_pt1 | contig 18985 bp, 17 predicted proteins | sample MGYA00248621_ERZ508587 | MGnify/ENA primary metagenome ERZ508587 (study PRJEB26250, sample SAMN06266239) | marine metagenome | isolation source: Columbia River Estuary | place: USA:Columbia River Estuary... | reverse complement strand
CGACGTGCACCCGCAAAGCGAACTACTGCCAATACCGCTGCCATCCTCAAGGCACTCACCCAAGAGGCAACGGCAGTTGGGCTCGACGGCATTGCGGCAAGCTCAATCGCCAAACGCGCAGGTCTCACGACCGGCGCAATTTATAATCGTTTTGAAAACAACGACGAGATGCTCGTGGCTTTGTGGGAGCAAGTCGTCGCCCAAAAGTTTGGTGACCATGTTCGCCAAACAATTCATTACCTCACTGCACAAGGAAAAATCAGTCTCGATCCAGATCTCATCGCACGACTCGAGCGACCATCGGCCACTCTTGCTCTAGCAGCAGAGTTTGTCGTTGTCGCTCAACGCAACGAGGTGGTGGGTGAAGTCGTAATTCCGCAGATCACCCAGTGGCTCTACGACGCGGGCCTCAACAAAAACAGTTCACCAATTGAGTGCGCAGGTGTCGCTCTTGGAGCCAGCATGGTACTTGGATCAATATTGCGTTCATTTATCACAACAACGAATCCCAATCTTGGTCTTGTGCTGCGTGGTTTGCGCCAGGCATATCTGACAGCACAGCCAACAACAACGGCACCTCCGGTACCAGAGCCTCGACCAGTTGAAGCCAACACAGGCAATGCAGTGCGCGATGCGTTAATCAATGCAACAGCCGAAGTGATGGCAAAAACTGGGTTTACTAGTGCAACCATTTCGCGAATTGCTCGCAAATCCAAACTGACAAGTGGCACGATCTACAACGTCTATGACGACAAAGAAAAACTGATGAACGATGCAGTTGTCGAGCTGCTGAAGGCAACGCAATATCAAAACCTTGTTGCAAAACAAGATGCATCTCATGACCATCGGCCTAACTTTGGCCTCACCGATAGTTTTCAGTTTGGTCTGATGCCAGAACGACGAACATGGTTGCAATTTCGTCAAGAATGCATCATTGCCACCCGACACCATCGCAGTACACACCGCCAGATGCGCAAAGTAGTGAACGATCTAGACCAACGGATGATGGCTGCATTTCCAGAAATTCATCCCGACGTCATCACATTGCTGAGCGCTGGCGAACAGGCCATCGGCTACGGCTATAGCGCAATCTTTGCCTATACCGATCAGCTCCCACGTTGCGATTTCAATGCAATCATGGTGCAGGTCACAAAACAAAATATCAGCTAGGTATTGCGGCTCAACTTGGCCGATAGACCCCAAAAACATCTCGCAGCGCATCGCTGACTTCGCCCAGAGTTGCATTGGCCCGCAATGCAGCTTTCATTGGAATCAATACGTTGTCCGTTGACTTTGCTGCAGCGCGCAAGTCATCCAAACACGCAGCAACAACAGCCATGTCTCGACCCGACTTGTACTGTGTCAACCGAGCGACCTGCTCTTTTTCGAGCATTGGGTTTGCAGGAGTGATCTTTGGTGCTGGCTCGTTGTCGACAGTGAATTTGTTGACTCCAACCAACACGCGTGACTTGTCATCGATTGATTTGGTGTACGAATATGCCGCGTCTTCAATCTCGTCCATCTGGAAGCCGGCCTCAATTGCTTGCACTGCCCCACCCATTTCGTCGATGCGGGCGATGTACTCATAGGCAAGTCGCTCAACTTCATTGGTCAGCGACTCAACGAAGTACGAGCCGGCCAATGGGTCTGGCGTGTCAGTGACACCACTCTCAAACCCGATGATCTGCTGAGTGCGCAAAGCAATTCGAGCCGCATCTTCTGTTGGCAAACTTAAGGCCTCATCAAATCCGTTCGTGTGCAAACTCTGTGTGCCACCCAGCACCGCTGCCATGCTCTGTATCGCCACACGCACAACGTTGTTGAGCGGTTGCTGAGCGGTCAGCGTCGAGCCGCCTGTTTGGGTGTGAAAGCGCATCAACTTGCTTGCTTCTTTTTTGGCACCAAAGCGCTTGGTCATGATGTCGTGCCACATGCGACGACTTGCACGAAACTTAGCGACTTCTTCAAAGAAGTTGTTATGACCGTTCCAAAAGAAACTGAGCCGTGGCCCAATGTCATCCACGTCGAGTCCTGCGTCAACCGCTGCCTGCACGTAGGCAATTGCATTGCTGAGAGTAAATGCAAGTTCTTGTACTGCTGTCGAGCCAGCTTCGCGAATGTGATATCCAGAAATTGAAATGGTGTTCCACTTGGGCACGTTGGTTGCGCAATATTCAAAAATATTTGTGATCAAGCGCATCGATTGTGCTGGTGGATAAATATAAGTTCCCCGCGCGATGTATTCCTTCAAAAGATCATTCTGAATTGTGCCGCTAATTGCAGTTGCTGGCACTCCACGCTCTTCAGCGACAAGTTCGTACATCAACAACAGGATTGAAGCTGTTGAGTTGATTGTCATTGACGTCGTGACTTTGTCGAGCGGCAAGTCTGCGAGCAACATACGCATGTCGTCGAGCGAATCGATCGCTACGCCCACTTTTCCAACCTCGCCTGCAGAACGTGGATGATCGCTGTCGTAACCCATCTGTGTGGGTAAATCGAATGCACAACTCAGACCTGTTTGGCCTGCCTCGAGCAAGAACTTAAATCTTTGATTGGTATCAGCGGCACTTCCGAAGCCTGCGTATTGGCGCATCGTCCACAGGCGATCGCGATGCATCGTTGGGTAAATACCTCGGGTGTAAGGAGGCTCTCCCGGGTTGCCGATTTGGCCCGTCGAGCCAGCAATTGAATCAGCCGTATACAGCGGCTCAACAACGATTCCTGAGTCTGTCTGGCGAGGGTTTTGAGATTCGGTCACGGATACAGGCTACGAGATTCACTGCTAGGCACACAGACTCGTGAGGCAAAGACAGCAGTTCTTACTCTTGGCTAGCCTTGGCTCATGGCAATTACCGAGAGCACAAAGAAGATTGATGGTCGTGAACTTGTTCCCCAGACGCTTGCGTCACTTGGGCGCCCCACATACGACAACGTCGAAGATGAACGCCGCGCGCGCAAGATTGGCTTAGCCGCATCGCTTCGCGTGTTTGGTCGTCTTGGCTACGGCGAGGGTGTTGCTGGACACATCACTGCACGCGACCCAGAATTTACCGATCACTTTTGGGTCAACCCATTCGGCAAAAGTTTCCGCCACATGAAGACAAGCGATCTGATTCTGGTCAATCACGATGGCGATGTTGTGTACGGCAACCAACCCGTCAACAAGGCTGCTTTCGTGTTGCACGCAGCAATTCACAAAGCTCGCCCAGAAGTGATTGGTGCTGCACATGCGCACTCCACGTATGGCAAGGCATGGTCATCGCTCGGTCGCAAGCTCGATCCAATCACGCAAGACTCGTGCATTTTTTACGAAGATCACACCGTTATTTCTGAGCAAGGTGGTGCAGTTGTATTCGAAGCCACCGCAGCCGAAGAAATCATCTCCAAGTTTCCAACCGGCAAGGCTGCGATTCATCAGAATCACGGTTTGTTTACTGTCGGCACCACTGTTGAAGCTGCCGCATTCTGGTTCATCACCATGGACCGCAGTTGCCAAGCACAGTTACTCGCCGAAGCAGCAGGCACTCCGAAACTGATCCCCCACGAATCCGCGCTGTACACGCAGCAGTTGACGGGATATGCCGATGCTGGCTGGTTTCAGTTTCAGCCGTTGTTTCAAGAAATTTGCGCATCAGATCCCGAACTGTTCGAGTGAGCAAACCAACACCAGGTTCTGCATCTGCGCGCATTGGTGCGTTGCCACCAGAATTATTTTTTATTTGCTCTGCAACCGCCCAATACATTGGCGCGGTCATCGCGTTCAATTTATTTGACAGACTTGCGCCGGCCAGTGTGGCGTGGCTCCGTGTCATTAGCGCCGCATTAATCTTGCTCGTCTTTTCTGCACGCCGTCTTCGCGCGCAAGGCAAATGGACGAAAGATGAATTAATTTCTGCAGCCAGTTTTGGTATTGCCGTTGCGTTTATGAATCTGACGTTTTATTTAGCAATTGATCGACTCGACCTTGGCAAAGGTGTAGCCATTGAATTCATTGGCCCAATCTGTGTTGCTGCATGGCAAACAAAGTCTCGCCGTAATGCCGGCGCACTCGGGCTCGCCACACTTGGCGTTGTGATTCTGTCGGGATTCGAACTTGGCAACGAGCCGCTTGGCCTGCTGTTTATCTTTTTAGCCTCTGCGTGTTGGGCTGCATACATCGTTGTTGGTTCGCGCGTTGCCCAACTCAATAGAGGCGTCTCGGGGCTTGGCGTGGGTCTCGCAATTGGCGCAGTCGCAATTGCTCCGTTTGGTGCACCGCAGAGTGGCTCTGCATGGGGTTCTCCCTCAATCTTGGGCTTATGTCTGCTTGTCGGCTTATTTTCCAACGCTCTCGGATACGGAATCGAGCAATCGATCATGCGCAAAATTCCAGTTCGCAGATTTTCTGTGCTGCTCGCGCTCTTGCCAGTGACAGCCGTGGTCTTTGGATTTTTCTTCCTAGACCAAACACCAACTTTTGTTGACATGATCGGAATTGCATTGGTGCTGACAGGCGTGGTTGTGCAGCAACGCGAAACACTGACGCCAACAAGCGAATCTTCCTAAAGCATTGCTCTTTCCTGCCGATCACTCTCGGTAGAATAGATATCAAGCGGGCGAGGAGAATCCTTCAGCATGCGCGTACCCCCAAAAATGAAAATCAAAAGTGCCGTTGGCATACTTGCCCTCAGCCTGATTGCCACGATGCTGCCGATCGCTCCTGCGCGCGCCGATGATGGTTTGTTGCCCAATGCAATTGTGATCAACGGTCGCGGTTATGGACACGGGCGAGGCATGAGCCAATACGGTGCCTACGGATGGGCCACGACTGGCTCGACGTGGGACCAGATTCTCAACTTTTATTACGGCGGCCCGACGGGAAACACCATCGGCTCGCTCGCCGACCCGGGTCAAGTTATGACCACATATCTTTCGGCCATGAACGACAAAACGACGTCGGTAGTCGCCGACGCCAGCAATGCGGTGTTTGTGCAAGACCCGACACCGGGCCGACTCTGGACATCGCTGGTAGCAATCGAAGTTTCACAACGCGTGTATCGCGTGTGGGGTTCGATGGAGCGCAAGTGCGCAGTATCTACAGACCCAGCAACCGAAGGCTTCACGTTGATTGCCGATGTGCCGACGGTTGCATCGTTCACCACGACCGTTGGCGCAGACCCTGCCGCTGCATCAACTGCGGTGATCGGCCTGTGCGAGCCACGTACCAGTAGCAAAAACAAGATCCGCTATTACCGCGGAGAGATTCGTGCTGTCAACAACTCGAGTGGCGCTAATCGCACCATCAATGCCACCACCATTGAAAGTTATTTACGCGGTGTCGTGCCCCGCGAGTCTCCCGCCGACTGGGGCTCTGCTGCAGGTGGAGCGGGTATGCATGCACTTCGTGCGCAAGCTGTCGCAGCCCGTTCATATTCGGCAACCGAAAATAGATATACGGGCCTGGCTCGCACTTGCGACTCCCAGGATTGTCAGGTGTACGGCGGCAGCGCATTACGCGAGTCGGTCAATGGCGCAATCGTTGCTCTTGAGCATCCACTTACCGATCAAGCCATAGCCGAAACTGCGGGCGTCGTGATTGTGCAACCAAACGGCAAACCGTCTCGCACAGAGTTCACTTCGAGCAACGGTGGTCGCACTGCAGGTGGCACATTCCCCGCCCAAGTCGACCCGGGTGATCTTGCAAGCGAGCCTGTCAATAATTTGTTGGTCTGGACACGCATCATTTCTGCAGCACAACTCACAGCAAAATATCCGCAGATTGGCACGCTCACCTCTGTTGTCACTACACACGACGGCCTTGGCGGAGACTGGAATGGTTATGCAACTTCGGTTGCCATTAACGGCACCGCGTCCACCGTCACCATCAAGGGCTACGACTTCAAGTCCATCTTTGATCTACCTGCTCCGTGGTACGAGACATCATCTGTTTATGGAGCAGCATTCGATGCTGGTCCGGTTGGCGCAATGTTGTTTATCGGTGACTCTGTAGGCGAAAGCATTGCCAGCACGTTTGCTTCAGTGGTTACCCCTGCATACCCAACAATGAATTATCAGGCACTCAGTAATCGCTGCCTGGTAGGTCCAAGTTGTGTAGCGGCTGCATCAGGCGCAGCAGATGCTCCAGCAATTATCAATGCACTCACACCAGAGCAATACCCAAGTGTTGCAATCATTCAGTTGGGCTACAACGATGATCCGAACACATTTCAGTCGGATGTTGATCAGGTCGTCAACGCACTCAGCGCTCGCGGTGTGCAGCGAATCGTGTTCATCAATCTCTCCACCCGTCGCACATCTCGAAACTATGCACTCTCAAACGCAGTTCTTACAAATGCTGCAGCAAGTTATCCAAATGTCTCGGTGCTCGATTGGAATGCAGCTTCATCTGCGCCGTCTCAAAAACGATGGTTTAGCGATGATCTTCACCTGACGAGCACTGGCCGCAGTGAATTTACGTTGTTTATCCGCAATCAACTTGATGCACTGCGCTCGCAAAGCATCATTACGAATGGAGTCGCAACCGTATTGCCGCTTGGCGTGCCGATGGCCAAGGGTGATCGAGGAGAAAACGTCAAGGCTCTGCAAACTGCCCTCAATGCATATTTCAAACTGCCAAAGAAAAAGCGCATCGCTGTTGACGGCGTACTCGGCAAAGGAACCATCGCCCTTGTCACCACGCTCGAGACCAACGCCGCCCTACCAATTGACGGCATTGCAGACGAAGCCGTGTTGGCAGTGTTGGGCATCGACCCCGCAACAATCATTCTTTCTCAGGGCACAAAACACGCCACAGTTGCTACCGCCCAAACTGCCTTAGCGCGCGTGCTCAAAGTCAAGGTACGCGCAGACGGCATCTATGGCTCAGGTACTACACGCCAAGTCAAACGTTTTCAGAAGAGTGTCGGCATCAAGCAAACAGGCACGATCAATCGCCTGACTTGGCAGGCGTTACTCAGCGCTTCAATGCAGAAGTAAAACGCTCTTCCCACGCCTCATTGCTCACCATCGCCGGATAAGCAGCACGATATTCGCGCTTCAGTCGCTTATATGACGTAGCGATCGCAAAGATTGACTTCACAACCTCACGCAATAACTTAAAGAAACGTTTAGTGTCGCGTTCTACCGTGTATCCGTCGGCAATGCGGTCGTGACGATACAAGATTCGGTTGCGCAGTGTGGCAACGCCGACCGCACGAGCATCGATTGGGCCAACGCCGAACTTCTTTAGGCGTAATGGCTTAGGAATGATGTACCCGCCCACCAACACGATGGCGAATAAAAACCCAAACGCGCGCAACGCCTTGTGCCGTGGTTGGCGAGGCTTGATTGCAGCCAACTCTGCCGACAGTGGCGCTGGCTTTTCTTCAGCGCACACACGCAATTCGTCGTGCAATGCGGCGTGATCGATCTTCATCCACTCGGCCGGGCCAGCCAGATATGCGTTGAGTCCGCGCAGCATGTATTCGGTCGATGCGTAGCGCATCGAAAAAAGATTGCGGAACCCAAATGAAGCAAATCGATATGCCAAGTTCCACCATGTGTGCTTGTCGAACACCAGCGTGTCAACAAGTGCCAGGTTGCGCGATTCATAAAACAATGACGACGGATTATTCTTCAACCCAAAGTCAGCGTGCCACACAATCACTCCATTGAGAGTGATCGAATGTTTGCCCGTGTGCATCAGACCAAAAGCAACATCGTCTCCACGCACAAATACGGGCAACGGATTTTCGTTGGTGATGTTGATCGGAAACGCGGTGTACCACCACGCCGTGTAGTCAAATGGAACTTCTGGCGCATCTTGTACAGCAACAGATCGCTCACGCATGTCGTCTTCGCGACCAAGGGCTTGCAACGGATAGATAGAACGCCACGAATACTGCGACCCAGCCTCAAACTGCAGCCACGGACGCTCTTCAGAAAGCATTGCTCCGTGCACGCAGAGTCGCGCATCTTTGGCATAAGCAAACAGCGATATCGTGCGCACAATCGCCTCTGGCTCAAGCGTGATGTCGTCGTCCATAAACAACACGTGAGTTGCCCAGCCTGCCTTACGAAGTTCGATCAGACCGCGTGCAAAACCACCAGCGCCACCCAGATTGCCGTTTGGGATTACCGTGAGCGGGGCATCTGATGCCGCATCGAATGTCACATTTTGTGCATTATCAACTACGAGCACTCGCACTTTTCCATTGAGAGCATCCGAGTTGCTCACCAAATCGAGCACGTTGTGCACGGTCTTGCGCACATATTCTTGACGATTAAACGTGGTGATCGACAACGACATGCGCACTTCGTGCCGAGGAGCATCCTGTGTAACCCACTCTCCGCCCGTCATGCACACTTCGCCACCAATTGCTGACACCCGCACGTAATAGGTGCCGTCTGTTGACGTCTGGAGATCAGGCACGGTGAGCATCACGCTGGTTGGGGACCCTTCGCCGCGTGGCAATTGCGCTGTTGCTACAACCGATTCTTTCTTGCCGTTTACCACCACAACTTCGGCAATACCCACACCGGATGCGCGCACGCTGACGCTCAAGTTGTTGACGTGACTCACTCGGCGCCAACGGCCGGCGGCAAACACACCAAACGTTGTATCAAAACTGAGCGTGCCACCGTCCGAAAGCACCGCCCCATTGTCGACCATGCGCACATCGCCGCTCGTGCGCGCATACAACAGCGGCTCTGGCGTTGTTGGCGTTGGCAACACAAGACGTTGCACCAAATTGGCTAATTGCATTAGTGCTTTGCCCCGCCCAACGGGTCGGTAAAAAATGGCGGGATGTCCGTGCCGTCGTCGAGTGCTTTCAACATTGCTGTCGCTGCAGCCAATGCTTCGTGAATAGTGACGTCCATGTCGAGATAACGATAGGTGCCAAGTCGACCCAAGAAAGTGACACCCTGCTGCGCGCGAGCCTGCTGCACGTAGTTGACTAATTGATCGGTCTCTTTCACCAACCGAATCGGGTAATACGGAGTGTCGTTTTCGCCACAGAGTCGCGAAAACTCGGTGTACGTCACAGTGCTGTCATGGTTTTCCCATGGCGCAAAATGTTTGTGTTCGGTAATGCGCGTGTACGGCACTTGCTCGTCGCAATAATTCAGTACTGGACAACTCTGAAAATCTCCTTCAGAAACTTGTTGCTCAAAATCGAGCGTGCGATATGCAAGCCGCCCGTGTTCAAAACCAAAATATGCATCGATCGGGCCAGTCCACACCACGTGGTCATAGCTGCTCGACTGTGCTCGCTCAAAACGCGTCGACAAATGCACAGAGATGCTCGGATGATCAAGAATTGCTTCCACAATCGGCGTGTAGCCATGCTCGGGAATTCCCTGATGCGGATGATTGAAGTATGAGTCGTCAGCGGTAAATCGAAGCGGTAGTCGTGCCAAGATGCTTGCGGGCAACTCTGTTGGATCGACACCCCACTGCTTTTTGGTGTAGCCAGCAAAAAACGCGTCGTACAGTTCGCGACCCACAAATCGCAATCCTTGATCTTCAAACGAAACTGGGTTTGTAATGGTCGAGTCTGCTTTTGTGGCAATAAATGCCTCGGCCTCGGCTGGCGAAAAATTGCTACCAAAAAACTCGTTGATCAATGTCAGGTTCATTGGCATCTGAAATGCTCTGTCGCCCACCATCGCACGCACCCGGTGGCGATACGGCATCATCACTCCAAAGCGGTTGATGAACTCCCATACGTGTTCGTGTTGCGTATGAAAGATATGCGGTCCGTAGGTGTGCACCATGACGCCCGTTTCGTGGCGCTCGGTATGGCAGTTGCCAGCCACGTGATCGCGGGTGTCAAAAACGGTTGCCGTATGGCCTGCCTCGGCCAGTTGTCTGGCCACCACGGCACCTGAAAAGCCTGCGCCAACAATGGCAAACGATTGCGCTAGCACGCCTTAAATACTACGCAATTAGTGCGAGAGCCAAGGTGCACAGAGTCCGTCCAGATCGCGCACTTCAATGCGCTCACGGTTGGCATATGTCACTTGGTTGCTTGGATCCGCGCGCAATTTGAATGTGCGGAATTCCATTTCTGTCGTATCGATCGCAAGTATGCGACCGACCAACGACTCGCCGAGGCTGAGGAGCAACTTGATGGTCTCGAGCGCCTGAATTGATCCAACAATTCCTGGCAATACGCCAAGCACACCGGCCTCTGCGCAACTAGGCGCAAGTTCGGCTGGAGGAGGCTCTGGCACCATGTCGCGATATGTCGGTCCATTCTTCGGATCAAACACGGTGACCATGCCTTCAAATCTAAAAATCGACCCATGAACAACTGGTATGCCAAGTTTGACGCTTGCATCGTTGAGCACATAACGACTTGGGAAGTTGTCTGCGCCATCCACAATCACGTCGTATCCAGCGATGATGTCCATGATGTTGCTTGCGTCCAGGCGTGTGTCATACGTGACTACATCGACATCTGGATTGAGCATCGTCAGTGTCTTTTTTGCCGAGTCCACCTTGCGATCACCAATGCGATCAATGTTGTGCAAGATCTGACGCTGCAAGTTGCTGGCGTCCACTTCGTCCATGTCGACAATGCCGATTGTTCCCACGCCGGCGGCGGCCAAATACAACGCTGCAGGACTTCCAAGTCCACCAGCACCCAACAACAACACTTTGCTGGCAAGCAGTTTTGCTTGTCCTTCAACACCTACTTCTGGCAGCAAAATATGTCGCTGATAACGATTGCGCTGCTCAGCGGTCAATGAGGCAGGAGTGCCCCACTGGCGACCTTCGTCTTTCCACTTACCAAAACCACCGGCCATCGAGACAACGTTGGTGTAGCCAAGTTCTTGCAAAGTCTTTGCGGCAAACGCGCTCCGCACTCCGCCCGCGCAATACACCACGATCGGCGCATCTTTATCGGTGATCTTGCTCTCGATTTGTGCTTCGAGGTGACCACGCGGAATGTGGATCGACAGCGGCAATGTGCCTTGCTCAAATTCGTCGGGTTCGCGCACATCAAGTGCGAGCGTTGTTCCAGATGCCAAACGCGCAGCGGCATCGGCAGTGTCTACCTCAACAATTTGTGATTTTGCTTGTGCAAGTAGGTCTCTAAAACCAGCCATATAGGTGACAAATCCTCCGCCTAATACCCTACCGTTCTAGTCGGGTTTTGATGCTCAGAGTGAACGGCACAGCAGGGGCAGCACCTCAGAAATACCAGCATTGATCACCACATCGGCTCGATCATCCATCTCGGTCGGCTGACCATTCACAATGATCAATGCCGCTCCTACGGCCTTGGCCCTCGGCACCGCGTTGGCGGCTGGGTACACCGATAGCGAGGTTCCCACAGCCAGCAGCACATCACACTCTTCGCTCGCAGTCAACGCTCTACCAATCACATCGGGTTCGAGCGACTGACCAAACAGAATCGTGTCGCTTTTCAAGATCCCACCGCACAACTCACACCTCGGATCCACATCACCAGCAATCACGCGCGCCAAAGCATCCACCATCGGTTTGCGATCCTTACATCCCCAACAACATGTGCGATGAATAGTGCCATGCACTTCCAGAACATTCATCGGATCATGTCCCGCACGTTGATGCAGTTCGTCCACGTTTTGCGTAATGATTGCAATCAGGGCACCACGGCGCTCAAGTTCAAGTAACGCAATATGTCCTGCGTTTGGTTGAGGATCATTATCAATCCAACGCACTCTGTTGCGCCACGATTTTTGGCGCAGTTCATCATCTTCCAAATAATGAGTCAGGGTTGCAGCGCGTTCTGCATCCGGATCCTTCGTCCATAATCCGTTTGGTCCTCGAAAGTCTGGAATACCGGAATCTGTCGAAATTCCCGCACCAGTCAACACAGTGATGCGCTTACACGCCTGCATTATCACCCGTGCTTGATCTATTTTTTCTTGCAATTCTTCATTCATCACCCTGCCATCTTGCCAAACTCGCGCACACAACTAGGTATGAACGAATTACACGTTGAAAAAACACTTGTTGTGGTGCCCTGGCTAGACCCGATTGTGGATGAAGTCGGGTTCGATGTGTTCTCTCGGTATGCCGAAATGTTCTGGCTTCCCATCATGGGGCCGAGTGCGCTGTGGATCATGCGACGCATTGTGATGGGCTTCGCCGAGTTTCCTGGCGGTTACGAGATGGATACGGAAGAAATTGCACTCGCAGTTGGTCTGTCATTCACCCAAGGTGCCAACTGTCCATTTAGTCGTGCGTTGCGGAGATGTCAGTGGTTTGGTGCTGCACAAAGCGTGCACGGTGGTTTGGCTGTGCGGATCAAACTTCCGCCAGTCTCGCGGCGTCAAATACAACGCTTCCCTACTTCACTCAAGCAATCGCTCGCAGCGTGGCCAGTTCAATCCACCGACCATCAACAACTTGTTGAGCGAGCAAACCTTGTCGCAAGCGCACTGATCACTACTGGCGACGATTCCGATTTGTTGGAATCTCGACTTACGCGGATCGGAATTCCAGTTGGGATTGCGGCTCGTGTTGCGAATGAACTATCTGGTTCGATGAGTTGCGACTCAACCACGGCACAAAGTTCTCCATAAACGCCCAACTTGTGCGATGCAACGCCGAAGGTCCATACCCCTGCAGTGCGGTGCGGTGTTTTGGGCATGGGTAGCCCTTATTTGTCTCGAAACTCCAGAGCGAATAGTCGTTTGCGTACTCGCGCATCATTCGGTCTCGCGAAACTTTTGCCAGCACCGAAGCGGCCGACACCGACAGCACTGATGCGTCAGCCTTTACTTGTGTCACCACCTGAGAAATATGAGGCGACACAAAATCCCATCGACCATCTATCACTGCGGTTGCTTTGCTCACATCAATCTGTTTCGCCAAACTTTCAATCGCCCGTTTGGTGGCCAATCGTTGTGCAGCATTCATGCCCAACGCATCGCATTCGGCGTGAGTCACGTAGCCAATCGACCATGCTGTACATGTTGCGGCCACATGATCAAACATTTCTTCTCGCCTAATTTCAGACAATTGTTTTGAGTCACGCGCTCCGCCCATCAGCGCCGATGCATCGTCACTTGCAATCACGTCGCGCGACAACACCGCCGCTCCAATCATCAGTGGTCCGGCCCATGCACCTTTTCCCACTTCATCGATACCAATCACAATCGACGAGCCCTTGCGCAACAGCACTCGCTCTAATTGGGTAGTTGGTGTTTCTTTCACTGCAATGAAATCTGCACTGCACCGCCAACGAAACTACCTGCGCGCCACCAAGCGCCGCTCTCCAACAACGCTGCTGCAGTTGGTGCATCTACCGCAGCGAGCAAACCGCCCGAGGTTTGGGGGTCAAAACACAATGCGGCCGCTGCATCATTGCCTGCAGCATCTACAAAGTTGCCCTCTACATAGTCACGATTACGCGGGTCTCCACCCGTGCGCACACCACGTTGCGCTGCTTCCCTCGCACCTGGATACGCCTGCAAAGTGCTGGCATCGATAACTAGAGCAACCGCACTACGCTCTGCCATTTCCCAGCCGTGGCCAGCCAATCCGTAGCCCGTCACATCGGTTACCGCGTGCACACCAGCGCCAAAACTTTGCAATTGCTCAGACGCCACACGATTCAGCGTGCGCATCCCCGCAATCGCTGCAGCTTTATCGGCATCTGACCCTCCAGCAAGGGCGAGGCCGGTGCCGAGCGGCTTCGATATCACAGCAATGTCGCCAACTTGTGCGCCACTCTTGCGAAAAATACGTTGTGGGTTGACTACACCCTGCACGGCAAGACCAAAGATCGGTTCTGGATTACGAATGGTGTGACCACCCGCAATACTTCCGCCCGCTTCTGCAACCACCTGTGCGGCTGCGGCAAATATTTGAGCGATAGCGGTTGGAGGAAAGTGCTCAGGAAACGCAGCAATATTGACAGCCATCACCACACGGCCACCCATTGCGAATACGTCGCTGCATGCATTGGCTGCCGCAATCGCACCAAAATCACTTGGGTCATCAACAAGCGGTGGAAAAAAATCGGTCGTACTCACCAAGGCCACATCATCTGTCACTTGGTACACGGCTGCATCGTCAAAAGGTGCAAGACCGACCAAGAGTGCAGGATCGAGTGATGCAGGAAAGTCGCTCACCAAATCGGCGAGCAATGTTGCTCCCCATTTGGCCGCGCATCCACCACACGATGTCCATTCAGTAAGACGCAATGGTGCGATGCTCGGCGAATTACTCGACACGTTGCTCGGCAAATTGCTCATGGCGCAAAGCCTAGAAGCAGCGTCTCACCAGTTGCTTCAACAGAAGTCCAAGTTGGATCACACTTGCCTGCGGTCAGTTTGATTCCAGCAGGTCCAGCAACTTCCCATAACAATGCGGGCTTTTCACCATGCCAACGAATACCAAAACTCACCGTATGCAGCGGACCAGCAGCGACTCGATGACACTCCAAATTTGCTCCAAGCCACAGTCGAGGAATGCCTCGACCAAAAATTTGCACCGATCCATCGCGCTGCATTGCCACCATTTTTTCTTCAACCCACGCAATTGCGCGAATATCGGTTGGCATAACGTTTGGCGGTTCGGCGGCACTACTTAAACGCAACTGTGTAGCAGCCACATCATCCGCCGCACGGCTCTCGCCCATGCGCGCAAACACAAATTGAGCCGCAAACAAAGCACGCTCTACATCCCACGGCAGTATTGACGCTTTCTTATTATCTTTCAACAGAGTTTCAACAGATTGCGCAAGGCGCGCAGCGTGATCAACACGAATTTGTGCAGATTCGCCTGTGAGTTTCTCACCCATGCGCAACAATTCTTGAAGCGTCAAGATGTATGCAACCGGATCATTGGCGCAATCTCCACCAGCACCTATTGCCCAGTCTTCAATTTCATGCCCACTCAAGATCAGTGCATCACTGCGCAGGCGCGCAGCAAGAGGGGCAACTGCACCTTCAGGCACGATCACATACCCGGCTTGCTCTACTGCCTTGAGCCATCCCTTTTGCAACTGTTCAAATGACGGCAAGCGCTCTACATCGACATTCGCAACAACATTGTCTAGTGCTCGTAACGCCACACGCAGTGTGCTGCCGTGCGCAACGGGAAACACCACACTGCCTGCTGGCAACTCGATGCCTTGTGCACCACGCGGGCTGGGAGTTCGAGACGAAACCACATCTGGTCGTGTAAACGCAACTGCGATTGGCAATGTCGACTCGTTCGTGATCTCAATCACTACTAGTCCACCCGCGTCTGCAACGGCGTACACGCGCTGGATTGCGTCGCCGCCAGGTATTCGTAAACGAGTCTCAATAACAGGCACACCGGCGCGTCGTGTTTGTCGCACACTCGGCTCCGTCGACGGGTCGTGCCAGCGATCGTCGGCAGCAATGTGCCAATCAAGCACCGGTGATCCATCATTGAGCCGAACAGAACCTCGCTCATTGACAATTGCGTTCCACCCACCACCTCTAATACCCAACACATGGGCCGCTGGTCGCACGCGTGCACTGAGCGAAATTGATGAGATAACACCTTGTGTGTTGGACATTATTCAGACCTACTTGATCTCGACATCAACGCCCGCAGAGAATCTTCAGCGCTCTGAGTACCTTCACATACGAGCGCGACTTGCTCGGCAATCGGCATCTCCACACCATGTTGCTGTGCCAACTTGACAACAGCAGACGAGCTTTTTACACCCTCAGCAACCATGTTCATCGAACCCACGATCGCCGCAATCGATTCGCCCTTACCCAAACGCACACCCACTTGGGTATTGCGACTCTGCATCGATGCACACGTAGCCATGATGTCACCCATGCCTGCAAGGCCAGAAAAAGTGGGCGGTTGCGCGCCAAGCGCAACACCAAGCCGCGACATTTCTGCCAAACCACGAGTCACCAGAGTTGCTTTTGCGTTGTCGCCAAATCCAAAGCCCTGTGATATTCCTGCCGCTATAGCAATGACGTTTTTTACTACTCCGCTAATTTCGCATCCGATCACGTCGCGATTGGTGTACAACCGAAACGTTGGACGAGAAAACAATTCTTGCAACTGCAATGCAACCGCATCGTCGCTACAAGCAACAACACTCGCCGCGGGTTGACCTTGCAATATTTCGTGAGCAAGGTTTGGGCCGCTCAACACCGCCCGTGGGTTGTTCGGCATCTCAGACGCCAACACTTCACTCATCCGCAACAATGTCTCGCTCTCTAAACCTTTAGACAAACTCATAATCGGCACACCGGCAGCCACATGCTTCGCTACCTGCTGAGCAACATGACGAAAACCTTGCGCTGGCACTGCCATCGCAATCACATCTGCGTGTTTCACCAACCGCTCAAGATCCACTGACGCCTCAAGCCCAGCGGGCAATACATAGTCACCGAGGTATGCACTGTTGAGATGTTGCGAGTTGATCTCTTCGGCCAGTTCCAAGCGCCTCGTCCACAGTGAAGTCGCAGCGTTTTGCGACACCAGTGCGGCGATTGTGGTGCCCCAGGATCCTGCCCCCACCACACATACTCGAGTCGTCACAGTCGCCAAGGTTAGGCGAGCACAGCCACATCGACACAAGCACCAATAGGCTACGAAAATGGTCGATTCGCACAAATCGTTCGTGCAATCCGCATCTCTCATTGCCGTTGTCATCCCCATCAAGGCTTTCGAGCAGGCCAAAGATCGACTCTCGGGTGTACTCAGCACAGATCAACGCGCACTACTCGCACGCACAACAGCACTTGGCGTTCTCGAGTCTGTGCGTGGCGCATCTGTATTTGTGGTTTGTGACAATTCCGAAGTTTCGCAGTGGGCAACTTCGCATGGTGCAACGGTGGTGCATCAGTCTCAACCAGGATTAAACGTTGCAGTGCACGAAGGCATCAGCGCTGCTCACAAATACGAGCGAGTCATGATTGTGCATAGCGACTTGCCGTTGCCCAACGGACTTCGCGAGTTGCTTAACTCAACCGTTGCGAGCAACACGGTCACGATTGTTCCCGACCGACATCACGACGGAACCAACGTCTTGATCATCCCCTCTAGTGTGGGATTTACGTGTCACTACGGTGCAAAAAGCTTTGAGGCCCACACGGCCGAGGCAACCAAACTTGGCCTACCACTGCACATTGTCGAGGATGACGAGCTTGCACTCGACATAGATACACCCGATGACTTGGCTGTGCTGCCAACTCAGTGGCTAGAGCAACACAACATCACTCTTTTTTGACATAAAAAAAGACCGGAGGGCCAAAGCCCTCCGGTCTCACAGTTCTCCGAACCGATTTGTTTTTTGGCTAAGGCCTTATTTCTTCTTAGCGGCCTTTTTTGCCTTCTTGCGCTTGGCTGGGGCCTTCTTAGCGGCCTTTTTTGCCTTCTTGCGCTTTGCTGGTGCCTTTTTTGCTGCTGCCTTCTTCTTGCGCTTTGCTGCCATGATTTTCTCCTTGGTTAGGTATTACTTTTTACGGTTTGGATTCAATTCACTCTTCAGCGTTGAGCTTGAAGTGAACTTCATTGCTGTACTGGCTGGAACTTGAACCGGTGCACCCGTTTGTGGGTTACGGCCAACTCTCGCCTTGCGGCTCGAAGTGCTGAACGAGCCAAAGCCCGGCCATGCAACTTTCTCACCCTTAATCGCTGAGGCTACGACCAGTTCAAAAAAAGCTCCGATTGTCTTCTCGGCTTCCGCCTTGGAGACTCCTGCTTTTTCTGACACTGCATCTATGAGCTCTGCTTTTGTCATTGCTTACCTTGCTTTCTCGGTTTCGGAATACCGCTTCGTCATATATTTGAGTAGGTCTGCAGACAAATTGCAAGCATTGAACGGTTTTGCATCCAGTTTTTGAAAGTGAATGCCAAAAATCCTCTCTGTCGCAAAATTTGTCAGCGCTGCAAAAATTTGTCGACATTCGGACACAAATTTTCGATTCAGACGTCGCCAAGGGTCGCCCTAGCAACGCAGAGTGCGCTGATGATGCATTTCTACTGATCATGGGATAACCCTTATGGGTATTGGGTTTGCCGACCAAGAAGATTGACGAATTCTTGTTTTTATTGGCAATATTTCATCTGTAACACGTATTCACGGTGATCTCGTTACCAGCACAGACAATCAGAGAAACTTCATCCCAAAACCAGTGCACAACCCCCAAATTTTCAGAAATTCCTGACCAAAAAATAATTTTAAAAAAATTTCAAAATATTTCCGAAAATTGCCCAAAATTTCTCGAAATTACGAAAAAGTTCCCGAAAGTCCCCTCTGGAGAAAACTTGCAAGTTTAATTTTTGGTAACAACTTTGAACTCCACAGCCATAACGGATTCGGACCAAAGTTGGGAAGCGAGCATCCACCAACATGCCCGGTCGACACAGCACAATGAGCAATGTTGCTTACACACGACTCACACTCTGATCAGAATCTTGCTCTCGGCGAGACCGATCGCCGTCTGTTCGAAGCAGATTCCGCAACTTCGCGAGCCACTCGAGTAGTGCTTGACACTTCTGTTCTTGTTGCAGATCCAATGAGCATGCTCAACTTCGTTGGTTGCGATGTTGTGATTCCGCTCACTGTTGTTGAAGAGTTGGACGGACTGAAAACTCGCATGGACGACGTCGGTCGATCTGCGCGCACCGCACTTCGCACTATCGAAGACTTGCGTAAAAAAGCTGGTGGCTCACTGGCTCAGCCAATGCGAGTTCATGACGAGCCCGATTATGGGACAGTGCAGATCGAGGTCAATGGCATCCAACGCCACCTCCTGATTGAGCATGGTCTAGACCCTGAAATCCCTGATAACCGGATCATCGGTGCTGCCCTCGGCCAAGCCAGGGTTGCGCCAACACGCATGATTTCGAATGATGCCGCCCTGCGTATTAAGGCAGCCCACCTTGGGCTACAGGCCGAAGAGCACCAACCTGTCGGGGCGGGTCAATCCACCAGGCCAATGGGCTGGGTCACGATCGACACCAGCGTCGAAAACATCGATTCGCTGTATAGCAGTG
>ENA-ORFA01000377-ORFA01000377.1-marine-metagenome-genome-assembly--contig:-NODE-377-length-19081-cov-5.641654_pt1 | contig 19081 bp, 20 predicted proteins | sample MGYA00248621_ERZ508587 | MGnify/ENA primary metagenome ERZ508587 (study PRJEB26250, sample SAMN06266239) | marine metagenome | isolation source: Columbia River Estuary | place: USA:Columbia River Estuary... | reverse complement strand
TCCATAATCATTTGAGCACCTTCGTGTAAAAAACGCGCACGGCGGTAATATCCTAAACCACTCCATAATTGCATGACTTCTTCTTCATCGGCATCTGCCAATGCCTTAATGGTCGGGAATTTTTTCATGAATCGATGATAATAATCAATGACAATTGCAACTTGAGTTTGTTGCAACATGATTTCTGATACCCAAACATTGTAAGGGTCTTTTGATTGCTGCCAGGGTAAATGGTGCCGACCTGACTTGGCATGCCAAGCAATTAAGAGGTCAGCAAATGATTTCATGAAAAGAGTTGATGTAGCCAGTGGCTAAAATTATGTAATCCTTCTAGCCCTAAAAGATAGAGACCTATAAAAAATGCAGCAAAATAAAGAATGGTAAAAAGAATCCAAAAGAATGCAATCAAAATAAAAAATCCATCTTTATGGAGTTGACCTAATGCACAAAATACAATGGCAAGGCCTGGGAAGAAATTATTTAATGGGAGTATGCCAAAAGGAACGGCCATGAGGACACCTGAGAGAATGAGAATGAAAGCTTCAATTTTGACACCTAAAGAACCTCGAATTAACAAAGCTAAACGTGGCCTAGTAAATTTTTCAGTCCACTGAATAATTTTAATGGCAGCATTTGTAATGCGTCGCCAATTATCAGCACTTAAAACAATCCCGTTTATTTTCTGAGGCAAATGCGGGACGGTATACCCTTTTAAAATTTGCCAGCCAAATGCTGCGAAAGTAACCCCTCCTAATACACTGATAGGACCCACTGGAAATGGCTGCATAAACGGGAGTGCTAATAAAAAACTAATGAGTGAAAATCCAAAATGATTGAGTGCTGACAAACCTTCTTCGATGGTGACAGATTGACGTGCCGCTTTTTTAGCTATGCCATGGAGTTTTTGAATAAGTGCTCGATGGTTAGACATGATCATCCACTAAAATAAATAAAAACAAGAATGCCTAAGATGATGCGATACCAGGCAAAAGAAATAAAGGTATGTGTTGCTACAAAACGAATAAAAAGTTTAATGACAGCATAAGCGCTTAGAAATGCAGTGACAAAACCTATCGCAAAAATAGGTAAATCTTGCAAGGTTAAATCTTGGAAATTTTTGAGTAAATCAAAAAGGGATGCTGCCGTAATGATGGGGATCGCAAGATAAAAAGAAAATTCAGTGGCTGTTTGACGATTTAATCCTGTGAGCATGCCACCCATGATTGTTGCAGCTGCTCTGGAAACCCCAGGAATTAATGATAAACATTGCGCACAACCAATTTTAAATGCCTGCATCATGCTGATATCGTTTGTGGCTTTTGTATTGATTCTTAAGGGACGTTTTTCAATCGCTATCATCACAATGCCACCTAAGATGAGCGCGAGTGATACATAAAGTGGTGAAAATAAATAAGCTTTAATCGCTTTATGAAATAAAAGACCTAAGATCGCTGCTGGTAAAAATGCAATGAAGAGACGTAAGACAAAGTCTTGAGAAGTTCTATCATGAAGTGCATTACTCGCGACTTTAAAAAGTATTTTGCGATACTCAACCACAATTGCAAGAATGGCACCTAATTGAATGAAGATTTCAAAAACATTGGCGGAAGCTTGTTTAAAATTTAAAAGCTCACCCGCAATAATCAAATGCCCTGTAGAGCTCACAGGTAAAAATTCAGTAGCTCCTTCAATAAGCCCTAGAATCAAACTTGAAAAATAAAGTGAGAGATCCATTTAAGTTTTTTGGTAGATCTCAACGCCCTTTTTAATAAACTCAATTGATTTTTCTTCCATACCTTTTTTCAATGCTTCATCTTCTTTCATGCCTTTAGATGCAGCATAGTCTCTGACGTCTTGTGTGATTTTCATGGAACAGAAATGCGGACCACACATGGAGCAAAAGTGTGCTTGTTTAGCGCCTTCTTGCGGCAAGGTTTCATCGTGAAATTCTTTTGCTTTTTCTGGATCTAAACCTAAATTAAATTGATCATCCCAACGGAACTCGAAACGTGCTTTCGATAAAGCATTGTCACGGATTTGTGCACCTGGATGACCTTTAGCAAGATCGGCCGCATGCGCTGCAATTTTATAAGTGATGATGCCTACTCTTACATCTTCTTTATCAGGCAAACCTAGGTGCTCTTTCGGTGTGACGTAACATAACATTGCACACCCATACCAACCAATCATCGCGGCACCAATACCAGATGTGATGTGATCGTAACCTGGAGCAATGTCGGTGGTCAGTGGACCTAATGTATAAAAAGGAGCTTCACCGCAATGTTCAAGCTGAAGATCCATATTTTCTTTAATGAGGTGCATCGGCACATGACCTGGGCCTTCGATCATGACTTGCACATCATGTTTCCATGCAATTTGTGTGAGCTCACCTAAAGTTTTAAGTTCTGCAAACTGAGCTTCATCATTCGCGTCATAAATGGAGCCAGGTCTTAGGCCGTCACCTAAACTAAAGCTGACATCATAAGCTTTCATGATTTCGCAAATGTCTTCGAAGTGTGTGTAGAGGAAGGATTCTTCGTGATGTGCTAAACACCATTTAGCCATAATTGACCCACCGCGACTGACAATACCAGTCATACGTTTTGCCGTCATCGGTATATAACTCAATCTCACACCCGCATGAATCGTAAAATAATCGACACCTTGTTCTGCTTGTTCGATGAGCGTGTCTTTAAAAATTTCCCAAGTAAGATCTTCAGCTTTACCATCCACTTTTTCGAGTGCTTGATAAATAGGTACTGTTCCAATTGGTACAGGACTATTACGAATAATCCACTCGCGTGTTTCATGAATGTTTTTTCCCGTTGATAAATCCATCACAGTATCCGCACCCCAACGGGTACCCCACACCATTTTTTCAACTTCTTCACTGATACTAGAACCTAGTGCCGAATTACCTATGTTGGCATTAATTTTCACTAAAAAGTTACGACCAATAATCATGGGCTCTGTTTCAGGATGATTAATGTTGGCAGGAATGATGGCTCGACCGCGAGCTACTTCATCCCTTACAAATTCAGGTGTGATAAGTTGAGGAATAGCAGCGCCAAAATCATGACCTGGATGTTGTGTTTGTAACAAAGCAGACATTTCTTCACGCCTTTGATTTTCTCTAATGGCAATGTATTCCATTTCGGGCGTGACAATCCCTTGTCTAGCGTAATGCATTTGCGACACATTTTTACCTGTTTTTGCACGTCGTGGCTGTCTTAATAAATTGAAACGCATTTTGGCAAGATCAGGATTTGTTTTGCGTTCATGTCCAAAGATAGATGTAGGACCGTCTAAAAATTCGGTGTCATTTCTTTCATTGATCCACTGGGACCGCAATGAGGGAAGTCCGTTACGAATATCAATTTGATAATCAGGATCGGTATAAGGGCCTGAAGTGTCATAGACCATGACTGGCGGATTTTTTTCAGCACCAAAAGATGAAGGTGTATCGGATAAAGATATTTCTCTAAAAGGAACTTTTAAATCAGGACGCGAACCCGTGATATAGACTTTTTTAGATTTTGCAAAAGATTTGAGCGCTTCAGGATCGAGAGACGCTGTTTCATTTAAAAATTGATCAATATTTTTTTTTAATTCTTTATCGGTGGCGTTCATGAATTACTCCTTAAATTTTTTGTCATACCGTAAGGAGTCTTTTAGAGGACTGCATTCCCTACGGCGGTATTACCCGCATCAGGTTCAAAGGGTTTTTCTCACCACCTTATAAAGGTGGACCCCTAGCACCTCATAAAATTACGCGAAACCCCCATGAAATGCAAGTTAGATTTATATTTAATCTATATCAAAATGATGAACTTTTCTTTGGTTATAATGGGCACATGACAATGAACCCTATTGAACAGCATCGTTTTAATATGATTGAGCAGCAAATTCGCACTTGGGAAGTTTTAGATCCCGAAGTGCTTAATTTACTTCATCAAGTGCCGCGTGAAAAATTTGTACCGACTGAATATCAAGGAGTAGCTTTTGCGGACACTGAAATTCCTTTGTATGAGGATGTATGCATGTTAGCTCCTAAATTAGAAGCAAGACTCATTCAATCTTTATCACTTCAAAAAAAAGACCATGTCTTGGTGGTGGGTTCTGGAAGTGGTTATCTCACAGCGCTCACGGCAAGTTTAGTTAAAAACGTAGTGTCAGTGGACATCAATCCTTATTTCACAAAACTTGCTAAACAAAACTGTCAAAAAATAAAACTTAACAATATTACATTTGTGACAGGTGATGGTTCATTGGGCTGGCTAAAAAATCAACCCTATGATGCTATTTTATTTGCGGGTTCTTTACCTCTTCTGCCAGAAAGTATTCGAAATCAATTGAATGTGAATGGCAGACTCTTAGCCATTTTGGGCGAAGCACCCTCGATGCAAGCGACCTTAATTACAAGATCGAGCAATCAAGATTTTGAAGAAGAAGTTTTATTTGAAACAGTTGTGCCTTCTTTATACATTAAACATGAAAATACATTTGTGTTTTAATTTCAAATGATTAATGATCAACTTTTAAGCCAGGTTGTGGTGATTGATATCCAGGACAAGCTTGTGGATGTCATGCCCAAAAGTGAAATTAAAAAAGTCATTGATGCATCAAGCGTTCTCATTCAAGCAGCAAAAATTTTAGAAGTGCCTTGTTTTTATACGGAGCAATATCCGAAAGGCTTGGGATCAACAGTCAAAAAATTAAAAACATTACTACTCAATCCTGCCATTGAAAAAAAAGCATTCTCATGCCTTGATGAATCTAAATTTAAAAGTGCCTTGGTGAAATCAAGACCACAAATTATTTTATGTGGGTTAGAAACACATATTTGTATTTTACAAACAGCATTAGCTTTAAAAGCAGCAGGCAAAGAAGTGTTTGTGCTAGAAGATGCAACACTTTCAAGATCGAGCCTTCATCACCAAAATGCGATCGCGCGATTAAGATCAGAAGGTATTGTGGTAACTAATATAGAGTCGGTGATTTTTGAATGGTTGCGTGCGGCCGAAGGGGATCACTTTAAAATTATCGCAAAACTTATCAAATCATAGATTTAATTTTATTTAAGATTTTTAATGTAGCGCCCTGATGTGAATGCATCATTTCGCTGCATGCTTGCTTCATTTTTAATTGAGAAGATGATTTAAGCATTTGAGGTAAGACTTTTTCTAATTCATCCAATGTATGAATTCTCAATCCCGCACCAGTGCGGATGGCCTCATTCGATACATCATGAAAGTTATAAGTGTGAGGACCTAAAATCACTGGCACTTTCATCGCCATGGATTCAATGAGATTCTGTCCGCCATAAGGCAATATCGTGCCACCCATAAGCGCAATATTTGCTAAGGTGTAATAACTGTACATCTCACCCATAGAGTCGCCTAAAATAAATTGGTAAGGTTTGACTTTGATTTTTTTATCGCTGCGCTTAATAAAAGATGCACGATATTTTTTTAACAAGAGCTCAACTTCTTTAAAACGTTGCGGATGTCGCGGTACAAAAATTGTGACGAGATTTTTATATTGAAGTTTTAATAAGTGCTGCAAAATAATTTCTTCTTCATCTTGTCTTGAACTCGCAATCAAAAGTACCGACTGATTTTTTAAATGCAAATGTTTTTTGAGTGCTGCACTTTGTTTATTTGTATCACGCGGAGGAGTCACATCAAATTTTAAATTGCCCATCACTTCAACGTTCTTCGCACCAAGCGCTTCAAAGCGTTTCGCATCATCTCTTGTTTGCGCTAGCACACCTTTTAGTTCTTGAAGGGATGGTTTCACAAGGAGTGAAATTCTTTTATAAAGTTGAAAAGATTTTTCAGATAATCGCGCATTCACTAAGTAAAGTGGAATGGATTTTTGAAAGGCTTGATGAGTTAAATTAAACCAAAGCTCTGTTTCAAGTAAGAGTCCCATTTCTGGTTTAAAGGTACTTAAAAATCTTTTTGTGGCATCGGGTGTATCGAAAGGAAGATAGATACGGCTAATTCGAGAATCTTTAATATCAATTGAAGTCGCTCGTCCTGTTGGTGTTCCATGTGTGATGAGTAAATAATGACGCGGATATTTTTTTAAAAAAAGTTTAATCAATGGAATTGCAGCTTTCGTTTCACCGACAGAAACAGCATGGATCCAAAGTATTTTTCGTGCGCCCCAGATTTTTTTTGTAGAAGCGCTATAAAAACCATAGCGTTCACCCCAATATTTTAGGTAGTCAGGCTGTCTAAAACCGCGGTAAATCAGCTTAAAGCAGGTGAATGGCAGAAGAAAATAAACTAAAAGGCTATAGAAAAAGCGAATCATGCGGATATTTTCGCATAAACCATCTTGATGAACTTGTGTTTAATTTATTTTTAAAGAAAGGTCTTGCTTAAGTTTTAAAAATTAACCTCGAAAAATAGGGGTTAACTTTTGCCCTAAATTTGTGCATAGATTTCAATTGACGGACTACTAGACCATGGATAATATGTCTACAAAACCACTATATATTGTGGTTTTAGGCAAAAATACCATGTAGTACCAAATTTAGTAAATATATTTAAATAAAGAATAATTCAGGGGAAATTCATGCTCAAAGCTGTTCGTCCAAAGTCCACATTAAGTGACCATCAAGACCACGAAATACCAATTCAAGATGTTTCACTTGATATCTGGGACAAAAAGTATCGTTTGAAATCAAAACAGGGCGAGCACGTTGATAAAAGTATTGATGATTCCTTTGTGCGTGTGGCTAGAGCTTTAGCAGATGTTGAAATTCCAGCTAAAAGAGAAGAATGGTATGAAAAATTCTTATGGGCATTAAGACACGGCGCTATCCCAGCAGGTCGTATTACTTCGAATGCGGGTGCCCTAGAACATAAGCCAGCGACCTCGACGATTAACTGTACGGTATCAGGCATCGTGGAAGACAGCATGTCTGGCATTTTAGATAAAGTGCATGAAGCAGGACTCACCTTAAAAGCAGGTTGCGGTATTGGCTATGAATTTTCAACCTTAAGACCTAAAGGTGCTTTTGTGGCAGGCGCAGGCGCTTATACAAGTGGCCCACTTTCATTTATGGATATCTACGACAAGATGTGTTTCACCGTGTCATCTGCTGGCGGCCGCCGTGGCGCGCAAATGGCCACTTTCGATATTGCCCACCCAGATGTCACTGACTTTATTAAAGCAAAACGTGAAAACGGTCGACTCCGTCAATTTAATCTTTCATGTTTGATCACTAAAGAATTTATGGAGGCGGTCAAGGCAGACAGTGATTGGAAAGTAGCATTCCCTGTCACGGAAAAAGAATCCATCGTTGATGGTTTAAATGTGAATGACGAAAGCCAAGTGGTTTGGAGAGAGTGGCCTGTTAAAGGTAAGTACCTCACTAAGGCGGAAGGTATTGACGCAGGTAAAGTTGCATGCCGCGTTTACAAAACTATTAAAGCAAGACGTTTGTGGGACATCATCATGTCATCAACTTACGATTTTGCTGAGCCTGGTTTTATTTTGATTGATCGCGTGAACGAAATGAACAATAACTGGTTCTGCGAAAACATTCGCGCCACCAACCCGTGTGGCGAGCAACCTCTCCCACCTTATGGTGCTTGTTTGTTAGGTTCTGTGAACCTAACAAAATTTGTTAAAAAACCTTTCACCGATGAAGCATTTTTTGATTGGGCTGAATATAAAGAAGTGATTGCGATCTTTACACGTATGTTAGATAACGTGGTTGAAATTAATGGCCTACCTTTAGAAGAGCAACGCAAAGAAATCATACGTAAACGTCGTCACGGTATGGGTTACTTAGGTTTAGGTTCATCACTCACGATGCTTAAAATGCAATATGGTGACGATGCTTCTTTAAAATTCACTGACGAAGTGAGCCGTATTTTGGCCGAGGTGGGTTGGGAAGCAGGGATTGATTTAGCCGATGAAAAAGGTGCCGCTCCCATTATGGAAGAAGAGTTTGTAGTGACTGCCGACATGTTAGCTAAGCGTCCTGAGATGGCAGCCGATGGTATTAAAGTGGGCGCTAAAGTGAAAGGCAAAGTATTGCTCGGTAAATATAGTCGCTATATGCAGCAATTCCCTGAAGGCCTTCGTAATAAGATTGCTAAACAAGGTGTGCGTTTCACACACCATAGTTCAATTGCACCGACAGGCACAATTTCATTGTCTTTAGCTAATAATGCAAGTAACGGAATTGAACCTTCTTTTGCGCATCACTATAGTCGTAACGTGATTCGTGAAGGTAAGAAATCAAAAGAAAAAGTGGATGTCTACTCATACGAATTATTAGCGTATCGCGAATTGATTAATTCAAATGCGATGCCGTTCTCAGAAAAAGAAGATGAAAAATTACCAGATTACTTTTTAGATTCCTCAACGATTCAAGCGAAAGCGCACGTCGATATTCAAGCGGCTTCACAAAAGTGGATTGATAGTTCGATTTCTAAAACGATCAACGTGCCAACCGACTACGACTACGAAGACTTTAAAAATATTTATTTATACGCATATGACAAAGGCCTTAAAGGTTGTACAACTTTTAGATTTAATCCTGAGGCTTTCCAAGGTGTTTTAGTGACGGAAAAAGACTTAGAGAACACCACGTATAAATTTACTTTGGACGATGGTTCTCAAGTTGAAGTGAAGGGTAACGAAGAGATTGAATATGATGGTGAGACCCATTCAGCAGCGAATCTTTACGATGCGTTAAAAGAAGGTTATTACGGTAAGTTCTAAGACTTAAGAAATTAAAGGAAAATAATGGCAATTAAAATTGAAAAAAAAATCGTAGGTTATAACGTTGTTTCTGAAGAAGATAAAGCGAATGCGCTAACTCAGAAAGAAAACCAAAATGTTGTGCAACTAGGTGAGCCTCTAGGCCGTCCTGAAAAAATTACAGGCTCCACTTATAAAGTGAAAACACCTGTGACTGAGCACGCACTTTATATCACAATCAATGACATCATCATGAATGAAGGCACACCGCAAGAACATCGCAGGCCTTTTGAAATTTTTATCAACTCAAAAAATATGGATCACTTCCAATGGATTGTAGGTTTGACGCGTGTCATGTCTGCTGTATTCAGAAAAGGTGGCGATTTGACATTCTTGGTCGAAGAGCTTCATAGCGTATTTGATCCTAATGGCGGCTACTATAAAAAAGGCGGTAAGTACGTGCCGAGTTTAGTGGCTGAAATTGGAGAAGTGGTTGAACAACATTTAATCGATATTGGTATGCTTAAAAAAGCTTTACCTGATGAACATCAAAAAAAATTGATGGAGGAAAAGCGTGCTGAATATATGGTAAAAAATTCTGAAGAAATGGACAGCACAGGATATCCAAAAGGCTCACAACTTTGTAGCAAATGCCAAACTAAAGCAGTCATCATGATGGACGGATGTCTCACATGCTTAAGTTGTGGCGACAGTAAATGTGGTTAAGTTTTGAATTTTTATGGAACTAAGCTTTTTAGTTCGCCATCTACTGTTTCCTTAGTTAAATTTTTTTCGTTATGTATCGATTTTTAACCCTACTATTTTTTATTCCTCAATTAGTCTTTGCAATGGCTTCAAGTGAGGTTACTTTTGCTGTTTCACCTTCAATCGTGAAGGTTCATGTGCTTGATTCAAAAGGGGGCCATGGAGTTGGTTCAGGCATTGTTGTAGCTGACGATCAAGTTGCAACTAATTGTCATGTTATAGCTAACTCTCAAGGGGTACAAATTGCAAAATATGGTGAGCGATTTGCACCTGTCAGCATGAAAGCAGACTGGCGCCATGATTTATGCATACTCCAATTTAAGTTTTTAAATATTAAGCCGGTTGTTTTGGGTGACACTAAAAAACTCACATACGAGCAATCAGTTTTTTCAAAAAGTTATAGTGGCAATGCTGTTAAACCAGTTGTGTCGTATGGGCAAATTAAAGCTTTATATTCTCTAGATAATGAAAATATCATTCACTCCTCAACTGGCTTTGCTATGGGAGCTTCTGGCGGAGGGCTTTTTGACGACGAGGGGCAACTGATTGGAGTGACTACTTTTAAAAGCCCAGGACGCTTTGCTTATTTTTATAGTATTCCTGTGGAGTGGGTAAAAAATTTATTGCAGCAAGGTAAAGATATAGAATTGACTGCTCAAACTGAATTGCCTTTCTGGGATGCGCCCTTAGATAAACGTCCTTATTTTATGCAAACTTATGATGCTGAGCGAGAGAAGCAATGGGGCCGTTTATTTGAGATTTCAAGCCTTTGGCTTAAAAGTGAACCTCAATCTCTCGAAGCAATTTTTACTAAAGCTTTATCTCAATTTGAGCTAAAAGATTATGTGGGAGCAAAGAAAGTATTAGACGAGGTTGTCAAGAAAAATTCTCGTCATGCACGTGCACAGTTTTACTTATTAAAGATTGCAAAAGTTAATAATGATACCAATCAAATTCTGGCGATTGAGACATTGTTAAGTCAGTTAGATGAATCCCTATTGCAGGAAGCACAATGAAACTAAGTTTTAAACAATTGATATTGTTAAGTATGTCATTTCTCATTTCAAGTTGTGGGAGCGTGAAGATACCTGAAGTAAATTTACCTATGCTTAACGGTGATTATCGTGAACTCTCGACTGCTCCTCTAGGGGCTTCTTTATATCAGTGTGAAAAAAATAAGAAGTTTTATATAAAAGCACTCGAGGGCGGTAAAGAGATGTGGATTACTTTCCCGAATCGTGAATTTGGTTTAAAACAAGTAGACGCCTTAAAAAATACTTATACCAATGAGTCGACCACGTTAGAGATTAATGACCCTGAGACTTACATTAAAGAGGGTGATGTTTTAACCTATCAAAAATGTCAGCTACAAAAGTTAAAATAGCCACTTGCGCTTCATAAAAACGAGGCGTACATTAAAGCTTCATCACCATTTGATTTTTTAAGGGGGTCTTATGGATAATAAGTATGGTCTTGGAAGTGATAAAGTATCTGCGGAGATTCATGATCGCCACGAGAAGGCTTCAAGCTGTTTTAAGTGTAAGGCAACTCATTTGCAATATTGCCCGACCATGGAAGATCATCAATGCGTCGACTGCGGTGAGTGGCAAAATGATGCCCCTTTAAATTACTCCACAGGCCGCAGTTCAGATTACTAAAATTCACTTTAAACTCGCTTCGAATCAAGTAAAATAAGGGCTTCCGTTTTTCTATTAACCCCTTATTAAGCTTAGGATGAAGCATGTTAATTCAGTCAGAATTCGTTGATTTAAATACCCCTACAGGCATTATGCGTACTTATGTGCATAAGCCTCTTACGCATAAAAAGACTCCCGCAATTCTCTTTTATTCAGAAATTTTTCAGCAAACAGGTCCGATTGAACGTGCAGCCAAAATCATTGCGGGTCATGGATTCACTGTGTTAGTGCCTGAAGTCTTTCACGAGTTAAATCCGATTGGCACAGTCTTAGCTTATGACGACGCAGGACGTGATAAAGGTAATGCGGATAAGTCTGCAAAAGACGTTGAGGGTTATGACGCTGACAATCAAGCAATGATTGCATGGATCAAAAAACAACCTTGGTTTTCAGGTCATATCGGGGCTATGGGATTTTGTATCGGCGGGCACTTAGCTTTTAGAGCAGCACTTCAACCCGAAATTGAAGCCACCGCATGTTTTTATGCGACAGATTTACATACCAATGTGATTCCAAACAAACCTAATCAGCATTCCATGAATCGCTTAAAAGATATCAAGGGTGAGCTTCTAATGATTTGGGGCAAACAAGACAACCATATTCCAGAACAAGGTCGTAAAGTCGTTTATGAAAAAATGCTTGATGCTCAATTAGCATTTACGTGGCATGAGTTTAATGGTCAACATGCCTTTATGCGTGACGAAGGTGAGCGCTATGATCCTGAGTTGGCACTTTTAGGTTACGACTTAGCTTTAAAACTTTTCCAACGCAAACTTGCTTAAACGCAATCTGAGATCGACTCGAGCCAACGTTTACGGCGAAGCTTTTCATCGGTAGTTAATTCAATCGGCGTGGTTTTCTTTTCCAACGGAATTAAATGATCTGTCTCGTCTTTGTTCTGAGGCAATGTATTCAGCGAATCTGTATTATAATTTTGCATATAGCTTTTCCTTTTGGGATTGTATTTAACTCTATGGAATTGTGTTCCATTGAATTAGGACTCTAAATTTATTTAAAAATTCAATGTTTGACGAATAAAGCCATATCCATGAATCTTAAAATTAACGGTAATATAAAATCTTTTGATGACACTTCGATGACAATCGAAGGATTAGTCATACAACTTAATCTTTTAGGTAAGCGAATTGCAATCGAAAAGAACGGCATGATTATTTCAAAATCTGAATTCCAAAATATCTTGCTCCAAGATGGCGACCAATTAGAAATTGTTGGTGCAGTTGGTGGTGGTTAAGATGGCACAAAAAAAAGATTCACTTATCATCGCAGGTAAAAGTTACCAATCAAGACTATTGGTAGGTACTGGTAAATATAAAGATTTTCAGGAAACAAGACTCGCGATTGATGCGAGTGGTGCAGAAATTATTACAGTTGCGATTCGCCGAACTAATATTGGTCAAAATGAAGGCGAGCCATCCCTTCTTGATTTTGTGCCACCCAATCGTTTTACTTATCTTCCTAATACGGCAGGTTGTTATTCAGCCGATGATGCGGTGAGAACACTTCGTTTGGCCCGAGAATTATTAGATGGCCATACGCTTGTCAAGTTAGAAGTCTTAGGTGACCCTAAAACACTTTATCCCAATGTGATGGAAACTTTAAAAGCCGCAGAAGTTTTAATTAAAGAAGGTTTTGATGTGATGGTGTACACATCAGATGATCCGATTGTGGCAAAAGAACTTGAAAATATTGGTTGCTGTGCCATCATGCCTTTGGCTTCTCTCATTGGTTCTGGCATGGGCATTTTAAATCCATGGAATTTACAAATTATTATTGAACATGCAAAAGTCCCTGTTTTAGTAGACGCAGGTGTGGGTACCGCATCAGATGCTGCGATTGCGATGGAATTAGGTTGCGAAGGTGTCCTCATGAATACAGCCATTGCAAGTGCGAATGATCCAATCATGATGGCAGGTGCTATGAAAAAAGCCATTGAGGCTGGGCGCGAAGCATACCTTGCAGGACGAATGGCTAAGAAATTATATTCAGCATCTCCCACCTCCCCCACACAAGGCATGATTTCCTAATATTATGGGATCTTCAAAATTACATGCGATTCGTATTAATGTTGAAACTCATTTTGTAGAAGAAAAATCTAGCATTGAGCATAACCGTTATTTTTTCAATTACACCGTTACGATCAGCAATGATGGATTGATTCCAGCGCAGCTTGTGAGCCGTCATTGGATTATTACAGACGCTAATGAAGAATCTTTTGAAGTGAAAGGTTTAGGGGTAGTCGGTGAACAGCCTCTGATTCAACCGCATGAGTCGTATACTTATACAAGCGGGACTGAAATTAACACACCTGTAGGCTCCATGCACGGCAGTTATCAGATGGTGTCCGAAGATGGCACATCATTTGATGCAGAAATTCCTATGTTTATTTTATCGATGCCAAGGACGCTCCATTAAATGAGACATTTCATTATATTTTTACTTACTTTATTTCTTGTCTCATGCGTAGATGTTCCCAATAAGGGAGAAAAAGTTTCTGTTACAAAATCTAATTGTGATTGCCCAAAAATTAAAACAGAAAAAGAAGATTTAACAAAAATTCCTGATTACGGCCTTCTAAAGAAATCAGACTGGAGCACAATTGAATCCTCATTTGAAAATGACAATCTTTTACCTGCTTGGACGGCATGGCTTAGAAGCTGTTCTGCTTTAAAACAAAAAGATGCTTGGAAAAAAGTATGTGATCTTGCGGATGATATCAAAGAGCCAAGTGATGAAAATATACAAAACTATTTTAAAAACTATTTTAATGTTTATATCGCAAGTAATATCGATGGCTCTGAAACCGGCATGATCACTGGTTATTATCAGCCTATCTTAAAAGGTAGTAAGGTTAAAACGTCGCATTACAAAATCCCACTTTACACAACGCCCAAAGATTTGATTACTGTGGATCTAAGTGAAGTTTATCCAGAACTTAAATCAAAACGTTTGCGTGGGAAAGTAGTGGGAAACAAATTAGTCCCCTACTTATCAAGAGCCGAGATTGATGGGCAAGGCACCCCTTTGGCAGGTAATGAAATTGTTTGGGTAGAAGATCCTGTAGAGGCTTTCTTTTTAGAGATTCAAGGATCAGGCATTATTCACTTTGATAATGGAGAAACTATGCAAATTGGGTATGCCGATCAAAATGGCCATCCATTTAAAGCGATCGGTTCAGCACTCATTCAGAAAAAAGAAATCACTATGGCTGAAGCTTCGATGGAAGGTATCAAAAATTGGGCTAGAAAAAATATTGTGAAACTTAAAGTATTTTTAAATATGAATACTAGCTATGTGTTTTTTAGAAAATTACCAAATGATTTACCAGGTCCGATTGGCGCTTTAGGGGTATCGATTGAAGCTGAGCGAAGTGTTGCGATCGATCCTAAATTTATTCCATTAGGCGCGCCTATTTTCTTATCTACAACCCAACCTAATACCAATGATTCTCTCGATCGCTTAATGGTTGCTCAAGATACAGGTGGGGCAATTCGAGGCGGTGTTCGCGCAGATTTCTATTGGGGCACTGGGGAAGAGGCGGGAAGAAAAGCGGGATCGATGAAACAACAGGGAAAAATTTGGGCATTACTCCCTAAGGATTATGTATTCCCAATCGCGACGCAAGAATTTGCTATGAAACGCAATCGTATTGAGGAAACTTCCAAATAAAAAAAAGGAAGCTAAGCTTCCTTTTTTATGTAACCGTAGTTAACGAACAATTACTTGTTCATTACGTACATAGTTACTTCAAAGCCAAAACGCATTTCTGTAGCTGCTGGAGTTGTCCACATAATATTTCTCCTATAAGGGTTAAACGATCTGCATTCAAGATGCATTGAAAGAACTATAGGCTGCATCAATATTAAATACACGGAACAGGTAATGAATTGGACCTCATGATTTTCATGATAGAGCCATGATATTGGTGACATTAAGATCTAAGGCTTTTGGTGTATCAATGAAGATAATAGGATCCATCGATCTCCAGACCAGGTAGATCGGCGTATCTGTAATTTTGAATTGATTGCGATCAATCATGTCACCATGGCTGTCATAGATTTTAGCGGTATAGATATCTTCAATATGATAAAAACTCTCTGGATTTAAGGTCTTATCATCTCGCGCCCATATGGCATGCATTTGCTCTTTTTCATTTTTAAAGTGATGAATTTCAAAAGATGCATCATGAAATAAAGAACCGAGATAAGTCATACCCTCCATACGATCCACTAGAAATAGAATACCTTCTGCATTTCGATAAGGCACATATAGTTTTGAGAGTCGGCCAGAAGCAATCAGCAAAGAAATCGCTCGCAGGGTATAGGAAGTAATTTCATGACGCTTTAATTCAATCGTCCCATAAACGGTTTTGATATTAAAACTTTCAGCAATTCTTTGAATGAGCGCTAATTTTTTTATGAGATTGAATCTAAAAAGTTTACCTAATTTGGGGATTAAGAAATTTGAATAAATAAGCTCAGGCTCTTTATCCATTTCGTTGGTTAAATTAATCGTGTGAATATCCGGTAGTTGATATTTGTCTTTTAAAAGCTTAAATACCATGTCATTAAAGAAGGGGCTAAATGAAGGAATAGAAGGGCCTGCGACTTTAATCTTTTTAAGTCTCGCAATATTAAACGTCATGGTCCAAATATTTAAGAACATATGCAATGCTTTTTGAGTAAAGCTCGTCATTTCAATTTCTATGGATGCAATATGAGTTTGATAACCTAGCAAGGTAAGATCTAAAATCTCTCGCCATTGAAGATAGATATCTTCCTCATCAATCAGGACTAGCTTGAGATTAAATTTAATGTCATGCCCAATGAGGTCATCCATAAATGTTGCACTAAATTCACTGATACGATTGGATGGAATAAGAAGTGTCACGTCTCGAATTTTATGCTGACGACACATTTCAACAACACCTATGGGGTCTTCGATTAAATCTTCAATGGTGAGACTTAATCCAAAAAAGCGATTTGGAATTTTATGGTTCTTAGGAGGAATGTGCCCGTGATTGAAAAAAAGCTTGGGACTTAAAATAAGTAAAAAAGCATTCCTAAGAAATGCGTGATTGAAAAAAGAAAACTTTTTAAACATGGGCTCTATTATAACTTTAAGCGATTAAATTTTATGGATAAAAAAAGGGCGCTAAAAAAAGCGCCCTTGAGAAGTCACTACTTTCAGGATATTTTATTTATAGTAAGCCTGTTCGCCGTGTTCAGAGATGTCTAAGCCTTCACGCTCAGCATCTGGTTTCACACGTAAACCAATCGTCATATCGATCAGTTTCAATGCAACATAAGATACAGTTGCAGATAACACAATCGCTGTACCTACTCCCCATAATTGTGAGATGACTTGTGTATGCATATCAAACTCACCTACTTTATTTGCAACATAATCATAAACACCGGTACCACCTAGGGCTGGGCTTACGAATACGCCGGTCATGATTGCTCCAAAGATACCGCCCACACCGTGTATACCAAAAACATCAAGTGTGTCGTCGTAACCAAAAGCCTTTTTAACTTTAGATACAAAGAATAAGCAGATCGGAGATACACCTGCACCGATAATAAGCGCACCTATTGGACCTACAAATCCGCATGCTGGAGTAATAGCTACAAGACCAGCGACTGCGCCTGATGCTGCACCCAACATAGATGGTTTTGATTTTAAGATCCATTCAAATGCGATCCAAGAAAGTGTTGCGGCTGCAGTAGCAAGCATTGTATTTACGAAAGCTAACGCTGCTAATCCTGTCGCTTCAAGATTTGAACCTGCATTGAAACCGAACCAACCCACCCATAGTAAAGATGCACCAACCATCGTGAGTGTAAGACTGTGAGGAGGCATGGCTTCTTTGCCATACCCAATTCTTTTACCCACCATGATGGCAGCTACAAGCGCTGCGATACCCGCATTAATATGAACGACTGTGCCACCTGCGAAATCTAGCGCACCTTTAGCCCATAACCAGCCTGCATTTCCAATCACAGTTTCTAATGATTTAGCATCAGTGATTGCATCTGGACCGTCCCAATACCAAACCATGTGAGCCATCGGTAAGTAAGCAAATGTAAACCAGATGATTAAGAATAAAAGTATCGCTGAAAATTTCATACGCTCAGCAAATGCACCAATAATTAAAGCTGGCGTAATAGCCGCAAAAGTTAATTGGAAAGCTACAAAGATAAACTCAGGAATCACAACGCCTTTGCTAAAAGTAGCGCCCACTGAATCTGGTGTAATGCCGCTTAAGAATAATTTACTAAAGCCACCATAGAATGGACTGCCACCGGTAAATGCAACGCTGTAACCGTAGATCGCCCATAAAACAGCCATGAGTGAAAATACAACGAAAGTTTGCATCAATACAGAGAGCATATTTTTAGAGCGAACTAAGCCACCATAAAAGAGTGCTAAGCCCGGAATCACCATTAAGGTCACGAGAGCCGTAGCAACGATCATCCATGCAGTGTCACCCTTGTTAGGTGTGGGTGCAGGAGGCTCGTCATTTGCTTCAGCAAGTTTTTCAGCTGGCGCTGCATCTGCAACTAAAGTGACAGCATCACTCGCTTTTACTGAAGTTGCTTCATCAGCAAAACTTACACTTGTCATACCTAAAAAGTTTAGGCATAAAAAGCTAATTAGTGCGAAAGTTGATAATAATTTTTTCATAATTTTAGTCCTCTGATTAAAGAGCGTCCTCTCCAGCTTCGCCAGTTCGTATGCGATAAACTTCTTCAAGTTCCATCACAAAAATTTTGCCATCACCAATTTTGCCGGTGAGTGCTGATTTTTGAATCGCTTCGACTGCGCGTTTGAGTAATTTATTTGGGATGGCTGCTTCGATTTTTACTTTAGGTAAAAAGTCGATGACGTATTCGGCGCCGCGATAAAGTTCCGTATGGCCTTTTTGACGACCAAAACCTTTGACTTCGGTCACTGTGATTCCTTGAACTCCAATAGAGGAGAGAGCTTCACGAACTTCATCTAGCTTAAATGGCTTGATGATTGCTGTTACAAATTTCATGTTAATTCCCCTTGAGGTGTGAAAAAAATTAAGAAGGGGCCTTGGCCTTAGGCCCTTAACTTAACCAGTATTTTTAGAATGTTTTTTGTAAAAAAACTGTGCCTGTTTGCTTTCCAATATTTCTATCATTAAAGGTCCAAGCAGCATCTCTAGTGCCTTTCGTATCTGTCCAGAAAGCCCCGATATTTATGCCGTTATCAAATGCATTTGAAAGCCCAAGTTTATAGTCTTCGTAACTTGGAAAACCGAGACCTGTGTCATTGTCAAACTCCTGCTTACCGTAGTGGGCAATACCGCTTAAACCCTTAAGCGGTCCTCCTCCTATGAGTTCTCCTATTGGCACTGTTGCATTTAACTCAGCATAATAAGTGCCTCTCGCATCGTTTCCACCCGGGTTTTTGCCCCAACCCCATGCATCTTTTGAAACAACGTGAGAATATTTAGCTTGAACCCAGCCATAGCTCAATGCACCATAAACTTCAGTAGTGTTTGCTTTTGCAAAGCCTGCGGATTCTGCGTTTCTTCCTCTTTCAGTTCCTGGGTAGTAATATTGAAGCGCACCAAGATCAACTCCTAAACCAGTTTTTCCTATTTCAGACTTGAAACCTCCATAGATATCAATTTCTAAGCTACCCCCTGATTTGTAATAAGTCTTGTCAGTAGAGTTTTGTTCTCCAATTCCGTATTGATCCCTAAGCCAACTGACATTTGATCCCCACATTCCAAGATATAAACCAGTGGAATGATTTACATCCACATTGCCTTGTAAAGCTGGATCACGGTCTGTTTGGGTTAAACCACGAAAGATATATTGACTGAACAAACCAACACT
>ENA-ORFA01000374-ORFA01000374.1-marine-metagenome-genome-assembly--contig:-NODE-374-length-19128-cov-3.270222_pt1 | contig 19128 bp, 18 predicted proteins | sample MGYA00248621_ERZ508587 | MGnify/ENA primary metagenome ERZ508587 (study PRJEB26250, sample SAMN06266239) | marine metagenome | isolation source: Columbia River Estuary | place: USA:Columbia River Estuary... | reverse complement strand
GCAAAAGAATGGTTTGCGGCCAACACGAATTCGTCACGCAAGATGGGAACCATCAGTGACGTCATGAAGGGCGCAGACGTGTTCGTCGGAGTCAGTGGACCCGATCTCATTACTGCTGCCGACGTGCGCTCGATGTCAAAGAACCCCATTGTGTTTGCGATGGCTAACCCGAACCCAGAAATTCGTCCCGAGCAGGTCGATGGTCTTGCCTCGGTCATGGCAACGGGTCGCAGTGACTATCCGAACCAAATCAACAACGTGCTGGCTTTCCCCGGTATCTTCCGTGGCGCGCTTGACGCAAATGCAACAGACATCACTGAAGGCATGAAATTGGCAGCAGCGATTGCTATTGCCGAGTCGGTGTCTGATGCCGAACTTTCACCAGATTTTGTTGTGCCATCAGTGTTCAACAGGTCAATTGTTGAGCGTGTTGCGCCGGCAGTGGCGGCAGCCGCCGTACGAGACGGCGTCATCCGCAAGTCGTAGAACGCGTTTTGTCTGTTGGTGCGGGGTTATCGCTGTTTAATTGCGGAATTGGCCTAGAAATTCATTGCTTAGTTGATGGGCTGTCATTAAGGTTCGCCTCAGCCCTTCACATCTCCGTGGATCGCTTTGAGCGATTCGGAGTATGCCATGAGCCAAGACACCGCAGAAATAACTAGGGTTGTCAATCTTTACATTGACGGTGCCGGAAACGGTAACGCCGACCAATTAAACGAGGCCTTTCACAAAAGCGCCCGTTGGTTTGGTTCGATGGACGGCGTTGATTACGACATGGACAAAGAAGCCTTTGTTGCATTGATGGTTGAGACACCTGGCCACCCAACGGCCGCGAAGATTGTAGATATTCAGATTGCTGGTACGGCCGCTATTGCGACGGTGACAGAAGACGGATTTTGGGGAACACTTTCGTTTACGAATTTCTTCCAGCTGTCAATTCTTGAGGGACACTGGCAGATCACAAGCAAGACTTTTGCCCATACCGGTGGTCAGCACGCTTAGTCGCCGACAGATTCGTTTCGGCCTGTGCTTACGCCGTGGTGCGAGTGCATCAAAGCGTTTACCAACCTGAAGCTGAATTATCCACACTCCGCGATCAAACTACCTAGCGTTTGCCGGTGCGCTGATACAACCGTGTCGCGATCGGGGCGAAGATAACGATCAAGAGAATCGCCCAACCGAGCGAGTACAACATCGCATTCTGTAGCGGCCACGAAGTTGGCTCAGGAGTTTCGGCTGGCAAGTTTCCGAAACGAACACGAACCGCGTGTGTCAATGTCGACACTGGGTTCCATTCGGCGATGGGTTTCAAGATGCCGGGCAAACTGTCAGACGGTACGAAAGTGTTTGCGATAAACGTGAGTGGGAAGAGCACAATGAATGTTGCGTTATTGACGACTTCAGGTGCGGGAACCAACAACCCAAGACATGCCATCACCCATGAAAACGAGTACGAGAAGAAGAGCAGCAACGAGTAAGCAACGACAGCATCAAGAATTGAACCGCGGATGCGCCAGCCCACTGCAAACCCGGCCAACGACATGATGATGATTGACAGCAAGTTGTAGACCACATCGCTGGCTGTGCGACCAGCAACGACGGCCGAACGCGACATTGGCAACGATCTGAATCGGTTAATCAAACCTTTTTGTACGTCTTCGGCCAATCCTGATGCAGTGAACGTTGCGCCGAACACGACGGTTTGAGCAAAAATTCCAGCGATGAGGAACTCGCGATAACTGCCGCCGGGAATATCGATTGACCCTCCGAACACATAGGCGAAGAGCAACACGAACATGAGTGGCTGAATGACGACGAACACCATCACTTCAGGCACGCGGCTGATGCGAATGACGTTTCGTCGGGCGATTGTGGTGGCATCGCGAATCATGCTGATCATGACTGCTCCTCCTGTGTCTTGTGTCCGGTGAGTTCCATGAATACGTCATCAAGCGTGGGTCGTCGCAAACCAATGTCAACGATCTCAATGTTCTGGGCCGTGAGTTCTGCCATCACCGAACCAAGAGCCTCAATGCCCTTTGAAACGGGAATCGAAACGAGAACCTCTTGATCGTCAATGCGAACGGCCCCAATTGCGAATGGTCGGACGATTGCCTCAACACGAGAAATATCCGTAAGCAGCGCGAGGTGAATATCAAGATGCTCACCACCGATGCGTCGTTTCAATTCTTGTGAAGTGCCACGTGCAATCGCGCGACCATGGTCAATGACCACGATGTCGTGAGCTAACTGATCGGCTTCTTCAAGATATTGCGTTGTCAGAACCACGGTGGTACCTGCTTCAACGCGTTCACGAATGACATCCCACAATTCACCGCGACTTCGCGGATCTAAACCGGTCGTTGGTTCATCAAGGAAAAGAACTGGGGGATCGGCGAGCAATGCACCTGCCAAGTCGATGCGCCTTCTCATACCACCAGAGAAAGTTTTGAGTGGTCGATGTGCAGAATCGCCCAATCGAAAGCGCTCAATAAGTTCGCTCGCTTTTTTGCGGGCGGCCGGGCGACGCATGCCGTATAGGCATCCGATCATTTCAAGGTTTTCTGTTGCAGTGAGATGTTCATCAACAGCGGCGTATTGCCCGGATAAACCAATCAATGAACGTACCCGTTGGGGTTCTTTGATGACATCGACGCCAGCAACTCGTGCTGTGCCGCCATCGGGCGCGATGAGTGTGGTGAGAATCGAAACTGCTGTGGTCTTGCCAGCACCATTCGGCCCAAGTAGCCCGAGCACCGTGCCAGTTGGCACCGAAAGATCAAGGCCATCGAGCGCAACGACGTCTCCGTAATGTTTGGTGAGACCACTTGCTTCAACAGCGAACTCGCCTGTGTAGTTATTTCCCGATGAATTGTCCACGGGTGAAAATCTTATCTACGTTTAAGTGAGAGATTCGGTCAGGGTCTGTTGACTGTGAAGTCTTGAGCTGGTGATTGGTTATTCACTTGCGTGATGTGAAGCGGCGTAATTGAGATCGAACAAGATCATCAATATCACGAGACATATCTGGTCCGAATCCGCTTCGCATGTCGAAGCCTTCAACATGCATATGTCGCGCACCTTTTGTGCGAAGGCCAGATTTCATTGATGTCACGAGTGAGTCGGGTCCACACATCACAATGTGGGCGTTTCGTAGGTGATCAGTACTTGTTTCTAAGAGCACATGACGTGGCTCTAAGCGATTCTTTTCATCAGACGCGTACACATGTAGATGAATACGACCTTCACGATCTGCAGTTTCCAACACATCAATTGCCGGAGCCTGAAATCGAGATGGAACGCAGTAAAAAAGGTGTGGCGTGGGGCCATCGCTTGGATCACGTGAGAGGGATGTTCCGAGGAAGGGAGTAATTCCAACGCCGCCGGCCACCCAAATGACTTGGTCAACGGGGTGATCAGGAATCGGGGCTAAATGACCGTACGGTCCTTCAACGATGACGCGATCATCAATGGCAAGCGAAGCAACAAGTAAGTGAGTCCAGTCACCAAGATCACGAATGACGAATCGCAGACACTTTTCTTCAGGAGAGGAAGCGATGGTGAAGGGATGTGGCTCTTGAAGGCCCGAGACTTTCACCTTAAGAAATGCGAATTGCCCGAGTTGGTACTTCAACGGATCACCAATTGCTTCAAGTTCAATTGAAATGACGTTGCCGACATGTTCAATACTCGAGACACGATGAAGTTTTCCGCGGCGAACCATGTCTCGCCACAAAACGCGGTAGATCCATGCAGCGAGACCTAAAAGCATGAATCCTGTAAACCACAAACCCCAGAATGAAACATTGGCGTAGGGCTTTGTTGATGTGTAGAAGTGCCAGCAGGCAAAGGCGTACGGAAGTACGAGAAGTTTGTGGGTTAAACGCCACCATCTAGACGGCAGCCAACGAAGAAGACTGATGCCGACGAGAATGTAGAGCAACGTTGATCCGGTTTCTGCGAGTTCTTCTGCCGCCTCGGCAACATCGCGGGAAGCCCCACGAATACCTTTGACGTCGTCAACCATTTCTAGGTGAAGCCACATCGCGCCGACTGAGAGGGCACCGAACCATCGATGCCACACGTACATTCGGTCAACGCCACCAAAGACTTGTTCAATAGGTAGAGCTCGCGTTGAGAGAAGATTGCTCCAAGTCATCATCATGATGGATACAGCACCAATAAAAAGTGCGAATGCGGCGTTTCCGTCACCGATGGCATTGGTGAATGCAAACCATCCGATAAAAATCGAAAAAACGGTCACAACTGGGCCGATCCAGTTGGAACTTAACTTTGGTAATTGTGGCAAGTTCGGCTTGGTTAGGTGCCAGTCACGAGGTGTGCCAAGAAGTGTCTTGCCGAGAGTAAGTAATCGTTCAGCGGTGTTTCGCGGCATTAACCGACACTAACCCACACCACTTTAGATTCTTGCTTTACGCCTTGGCGCGGGTGCGTCGCAGAATTGGGTCAGCAATTCGTAACGCGTTGTCGGCAAGTCGCATCACTTTTCCGGCGGCACCCGGAGTCGTTGAGTCAATCAAATTGCCCATCACGGCAAGCGTGATGTCAGCTGCTGCTTGAGTTCCGACTGCAACGCGCAAACCTGGGCGTAACAACCACGGATGACCGATGATGAAACTGAATCGTCGGCCAGTTCGTAAGAACGCATCGAAGCGTTCACCAACCTGCGTGTCGTATGCACTAGGTGCGGTAGCCGGATTGTCAATGAAACACTGAACGGCAAGCATCCCCGACTCGAGTGCGTAATCGATACCTTCGCCATTCATCGGATTCACAAACCCAGCAGCATCACCAACAGCAACCCAACCTGGTCCGTGACGACGTACGCAACTCATGGGCAATCGCCAGGCACGAGGCTTGTCAACATATTCACCCAGCGACCATGGTTCGCGCACAATAGATGCGTACTGATCAAGCAATGTATTGAGATTGAGTTTCTTGAAGCCCTTCATGGTGCTTAGTGCACCAACGCCAATGTTGACTGTGCCATCACCAGCAGGGAACATCCATCCGTATCCAGGAACCGGAGTTCCGTGTTCATCACGCAAACTTAAACACGCTTCAAGATGGCGTTCGGCATGACGAGGAGTTGGCGCATACGCACGAATCGCTAATCCGAAAGTTTCATCGGGATCACGAACCGCGCCAAGCATTTTTGCTGCTGCGCCCTGAGCGCCAGTTGCCAAGACCACGAGCGATGCACGTATCACTTCACCGTTAACTTCAACGCCAACAACAACACCGTTCTCAATGACGGGTAGTGCTTCGGCATTGAAACGAACATCAGCGCCAGATTCAAGAGCCACGTCAAGGAGGTGATTGTCAAATTTTTGTCGAGGCCACACTGCTCCGTGATTGGGGAAACGATCGGTGGTTGGCCATGACAGTTCGCGTTTCTTCTTGCCGGCAATCATGCGCAAACCATCAATGCGATGGGCGACCGAGTGGTCAATGTTCAATTCATTGAGCGCGCCAATCGCTCGGGGTGTTAGCCCATCGCCGCATACTTTGTCGCGACCATATGAGCCTTTTTCAAATAACACCACTCGTAGCCCGGCGCGTGCAGCTGAAATTGCGGTCGATGAACCTCCGGGGCCACCTCCGATAACTGCGATGTCAAACTGCATACCTTGAGCCTGTCACGCTGACTTCAGCTATGCCAACATTGGCGTTGGTTATTGGTGCAACTCAGTTCACATCAAGTCGGGCAGATCGTATTGAACGATCTGCCATTGTGTACTCGAGACATCGAGTTCAAGTTGCAAAAACCCAGTTGGATCAGCCCAAGCAGCGCCAGATATTGAACCATTAGGAGCAACGGCCATTCTTGTAACCGTGCCATCAACTGATAACCGGTCTACAAAATATTGCCCGTCAATCAGGAGTTGCATAAAGACATCACCCTGTTCAAGGGCAGGCATTGGTCCAAAAAGTTCTGGAGACTCGCCTTCGCCGTAGATGAAGGTGTTTGTCGTGTGACCAGGCCAAATGACTTTGACTCGGGTTGAGTCGTCGGGATCACTCGTATCAAATGAAACGAATTCAACTTGAGGGCGATCTTTGATCTGTGGTGTCAGGCCATCGATCAGTACGCCATTAATTGAGACACCTTCGGGGGAGAGATCAATCGTTGAACCAAAGATTGATGAGGCTGGGTAGCGAAGGATTGGTTCGGCGAAGTTGGTTGCTTCGTAGACCCACAATTCGGCTTGGGTCTCTCCGCCCTTGCCAAGCTGTCCTTGTACGATCATGTACACACGGTCAGCGTCATCGATGACTGGTTGTGCCGAGGCAACGACTGAATTAGGCCACTCGAACTCTGATGATTCGCCATCATTCAAAAGAACCCAGCGATGATTAACACCGTCAGCGATGATAATTCGACCATCATTAAGTTGCATCGGTGCCCAAGGAAGTAATGGTTCACATTCAACACATTCTTCAAAGGCAATTTCGCCCGGCCCACTGCCGATTCCCAAAGTGGCAACGACTTTTGTCTGTGCCTCCACAGTCGTGATCACCTGTGCGACATCTATTGATTGCTCAGCAAGTATTGGCGAATCGGTAGTAGGTGGAGGCTGGCTAGTCGAGGAATTTGTCGCCGCAGTTGATGTAGCGATTGAGTCTGCTACTTCGGTGTTATCTGAATTTATTGCGTTTATAGCGATGAAGAGCAGGACTGCGATGGCGACGGCGACCGTTACGAAAGAAATCTTCTTCGGCATTTCTGGTCCTCCGATTCATCACTTATGAATGGATGCTACTGCGGTCCGTGACACCTGATGGATAAACGCATTCATGTCATCAATACCCTCAAGTTTGATTTCGAGTGGACCATCAAGGAGCAGCGTGGCCAGTCCGTGTCCGACCGACCACATGTACGCGGTCTGCGTTTTGACAACCGCACTGTCAGCACTGTCTCCCAGCAACAATTTGACTTCGGCAACAAGAATGTCAAAGGCCCGATCAGCCTCTTTTCGAGCAGTCGGATAGTCGGCGAGTTGACATAAGTCGTTGCGCATCATCACGCGAAAATGTCCAGGGTTTTGCAAAGCGAAATGCACATACGCTTCGCACATAGTCGAATCAACCGTTGGGCGCGGAGCCAACAGGGCCTCGGAAAGTTGGCGGAAACCCTCTTCGCAGATCGCCGCAAAAATTCCCGAACGATCGGTGAAGTGGTGGTAAGGGGCCTGGTGTGAAACGCCAGCCTTGCGAGCGACTTCACGCATCGAAATTGCGTCCGGGCCATTAGCGGCCGAAATGGCAACTGCGGCGTCTAAGACAGTGCGTCGCAATGAGTCGGTCTTGGTCGAAGCCATAACTTGACATTATCTAGTTATTCATACTAGACACTGTCAAGTATGAATATTCATCCCAATCCCGTTGTGCAAAAACGTCGCTGGCTCATCTTGCCGGTGCTCTGCATCAGTTTGTTCATGGTCGTCGTCGACAACCTCATCATCAACGTGGCATTGCCCACTTTGTCAACTGAACTGGGGGCCTCAACGAGCGGTTTGCAGTGGATTGTCGACTCTTATGCGTTGGTGTTTGCCTGTTTGCTGCTGGCCTTTGGCGCTTTGGGCGATCGCCTCGGACGCAAAGGTGTCATTCAGTTCGGCATGGTCGCCTTTGTGGCTTGCTCGGTCTGGGCATCATTCGCGACAACAACTGGCGGATTGATCATGGCGCGAGGTGCGATGGGCATCGGTGCTGCTGCGATCTTCCCAGCGACGCTGGCAATTGTGATTGACGTTTTTCGTGATCCAATTGAACGTGCCAAAGCAATCGGAGTTTGGTCAGCTGTTTCAGGAATGGCCGTTGCATTCGGTCCAATCAGCGGCGGGATTTTGCTTGAACATTTCTATTGGGGTTCGGTGTTCTTAGTTAACTTGCCAGTTGGAATTATCGCATTGACGTTGGGCGCGTTCTTGATTCCGTCATCAAAGGATCCGAATCCGCGGGCCATTGACATGAAGGGTTTCATTCTTTCGATTGCCATGGTTGGCCTGTTGGTGTTCACAGTGATTGAAGGTCCGCATCAAGGGTGGATGAGTTTCCGCACACTGGCATCGTTTGCAGCGACCATCTTGTTATTCGCATTGTTCATTCTGTGTGAACTGAAAACCGAAGAACCGTTACTTGATGTGCGCGTGTTTCGTAATCCACGAATCTCGGCAGCAACCGGTTCAATCTCGGCTGCATTCTTTGTGTTGTTCGGTTTCACTTTCTTAGTGACTCAGTATTTTCAATTTGTACGTGGATACAGCACCCTTTCTGCAGGTCTGCACACGCTGCCGTTTGCTTTTGGCGCGGGTATCACCGCTCCGATTGCCGCACGTCTCGCTTTGAAATTCGGAACGAAACGTGTGGTTGCACATGGTCTTCTCAACATGTCAATCGGACTCGTGATTATGGGCTTTTGTGGAGCCAATGCTCCCTATTGGGGTCCAGTCGTGATTGCCATGTTGTTCCTGGCATCGGGTCTTGGTCTGGTGACATCTCCGGCCACCGATGCAGTGATGGGGTCGCTCCCAGCCGAAAGAGCCGGTATTGGCTCGGCCATCAACGATGTAGGTCGAGAAGTTGGAGGAACGCTCGGTGTAGCAATCAGTGGTTCAGTTTTCGCGTCTCTCTACGGGCCGAAAATTGTGGAACTCATCAGCAATTTTGGATTACCCGAAGATGTAGTTGCAATTGCCAAGCAATCAGCCGGAGCAGGTCTTGCTGTTGCTGAAATGGCTCCAACCCCTGAAGCCGCAGAAGCAGTGCGCAGTGCCGTAAGCGAAGCATTTATGCATGGCTTTCATGCAGCTTCATTTACTGGTGCAGGAGTCGCACTCGTTGGTTCGTTGTGCGCGTGGAAGTTCTTGCCTGCACGTAATCGGTCAATCTGAAGAGCGCGAACTACTTGCCTAGTGCCTCAAGCAAGTTGACGAGCTCGTCTTGCGGCACGACGCCCATTCTTGTTTCAAGTGTTCCGTCTTGTTTGACGAATGCCCACGCGGGTTGCGACGGAATGTCGTATTCGCTGAAGATCAAAGCAGCAGTGTCATCAAGATTGTCAAAGGTCAACGAATGGCGATCTATGAATTCACGATACGAACTGTCGGACCCATTCCAGGCCACACCAACGACGCGGACTTTTCCGCTGAACTTTTTGCTGACCTCCTCGACCGAGGGGGCTTCTCGATTGCAAGTGCCTCAACCAGGTGCCCAAAACCAAAAAGCCACCGGACTTTCGGCGAGTGCGGCAGTCAGTGAGAAAGTTGTTTGCGTGCCGATGATGTTTGCCGACACTTCTTGTATTGATGACGGCGCAACAGTCTCTGAAGTCAAGGGCTCGGTTGTCTCAATGGCCGGCGTTGAAGAGGGCGTCGTCACAGCCTCTTGAGTCGTGCCATTTGATCCGCAAGCCGCGAGAGCCAACAGGCTCACACCCAAGATCACTGAAGTGACAGATCGACGCATGTCTGAATCTTAGTGAATCATCTTGTTGGTACGACTGCGGGTCCACGAATTTCTCTGTCACAATGAATCTGTGAACACGCACTCATCTTCGTCGAAAATTTCAACGACTGTGAGCAAGGTTCTTGACTTCGCAGTTGTTCCGGGCTTCTCGAAGATCGGTTTTTTGATACGCAAGAAACTCGGTGGGTGGTCGGAAATCTCAGATTTTGATCTGACTGGCAAAACCGTCGTCATTACTGGTCCGACTTCGGGCCTTGGAGCAGAAGTGGCGCGGTTGCTTGCGCCCACGGGTGCAAGGTTGATTTTGGTGGGACGAAATCCTCAGAAATTGGCCGACGTGATTGAAGAAATCGGGCCCAAGTGTGCGGCTGGAAAACCCGAAGCTGTGATTGCTGAAATGGGTGATCTCGCCGCTGTACGTCGGGCGTGTGTCGACATTCAAAAGTTGACAAGTCATATCGATGTCCTCGTCCATAACGCAGGGGCCCTCTTAAATTCGCGCGAGGTTTCGGCTGACGGTATTGAACAAACCATTGCGTCACATGTGGTCGGACCGTACCTCATGACCTCATTGCTATTGCCAGAACTTCAAGGCGGACGAGTTGTCACGGTCTCATCGGGCGGCATGTATACGAAGGGAATACCTGATCTACGTCACGGTGCTTCTCTTGAGATGTCTGCTGACAAGTACAACGGTAGTCAGCAGTACGCGATTGCGAAACGGGTGCAGGTAACACTGAATGAAATGTGGGCCGAACAAGTTCCCGAAACTGAATTTGTTGCGATGCATCCAGGTTGGGCCGATACACCTGGTGTTCAAGAAAGCATTCCCGGATTTCGTCGTGTGACTGCGCCTATTTTGCGCTCGGCACGTGAAGGGGCCGACCCAATTGCGTGGCTTGCAGCGGTTGACACATTGCCGAGTGCGTCTGGAACCTTTTGGTGCGATCGCGAGACTTGGCCCATTCACAAGTCATCAGCCACGAAGAAGAATGACACGCCCGAAGTTCGGCAACTGTTGTGGGAAGCACTAGAGCAATATTGTCGTTTGTAGGTCTGTTAGGTTTTCGCCTATGTCTACTAACACTTCAGTTTCGGTAACTCGTGAGATTTCAGTGACACCAGAGAAAATTTGGGCCATGGTGTCCGACCTGCCTCGTATGGGCGAGTGGTCCCCTGAAAATCGGGGAGGCGAGTGGGTCGCTCCAGCGACTGGCGCAGCAGTTGGCGCAACTTTCAAAGGTCGTAATCAGAATGGCAAAAAATCATGGGCGACAAAAGTCAAAGTCAATGCCTGTGAAGCACCAAAGAAGTTGTCGTTCGGTCTCATGGTCGGCGGCAAGAACTGGTGCGACTGGGTCTATGACATTGAACCAACCGCTACTGGATGCAAGGTCACCCATAGTTGGATTGATCACCGTAGTGCTATGTCAAATTTCCTTGGCAAGCTGGTGAGCGGAGTCGCTGATCGTGGTGCACATAACTTAAAGAACATGGAAGTCACCATGGACAATTTGGTGAAGGCAGCGACTCAAGCGAGTTGAGAATATCTTTCATTCAAATGTGATTGATGAGATGGCCAAACGAAAAGTGCCGGTCTGTTTGTCGAGAAGATAAATGCTGATTTGCCCGATTTTCGAAACATCCATTGGTTCGGCATTAGGAATCACCGAAAGTCTCCAGTCGACTGCTTCAAACTCGTTCAGAGGTAAAACGTAGGTACCGAGTTCATTGGGTTGTGTGGTGAAACGCTGAATGAAGCGAGTGTTGTCGGCGAGGCGTAATTGCAGCAGATAAGTCTTTCCGTCTCCGACGGCTGTAACCACGATTGCCTGGCCATCAATCAATGCAGTCCCGATGGACATATCGATGGGACTGATCAGTGAAGTGAAGCCGCCGTTGTTGTCAAGCGACAGATCTCCGGCGAAAACCAGTTGACCAGAATCCCAAGTGGCGGTGCTTCGTGAGACACCTCCCATGACGGTGTCATTCTGAGTTGACCAACCGACAAGTGACTCGCTGTCGGAGAAGTTGAAAAGAGTATTGACCAGAGCGGCGGTTGAACTTGGCTCAACGATGGTTGTCGAGGTTGGGGCAGTTGTTTCTTTGAGGTCCGACGTTGTTTCGGTCGCCTGAATCACAGATGTGATCGGCGAGATTGACGATGAATCATCTGTGGTGCAACTCAAAAAAACCATCGGCAAAAGCAGTATTTTCGCAAACCTCATACGTTTGTTTTATCAGTCCAGTGAGATCAATGCCTAGTTGCACACGGTCGGCGTGATCTCTGATGCGATGAGGTCAAGTTGGTCGAGGTCGGTCAGGTCAAGAACCTGTAAATAGGCGCGGTCGGCCCCAACTGCTTTCCAGGACTGCAGTTTTTCAATGGCTTCTGCTGGCGTTCCGCAGACACCGTTGAGTTTCAACTCGTCAACTTCGCGACCAAGGAACGCCGCGCGACGTTTAACGTCGGCGTCGTTCTTGCCGACGCACACAATGAGTGCGGTTGAGTACGCCAATGAATTGGGGTCGCGGCCGATCTCATTGCATGCGGCTTTCACGCGATCGCACTGCTGAACAAAAGCATCTTGCGAAGAAAATGGCAAGTTGAATTCGGATGCGTAACGAGCAGCGAGTGCCGGCGTGCGCTTGGGGCCACCGCCACCAATGATGATCGGCACGGGTGATTGCACTGGCTTTGGTAGGGCAGGTGAGTTAGTGAGTTGAAAATGTTTGCCGGCAAAACTAAATGTTTGATCGATAGGTGTTTTCCAAAGGCCAGTCACAATCGCGAGTTGTTCTTCCAGTCGATCAAAACGTTCGCCTAGCGCGGGGAAGGGGATTCCGTAACTGGTGTGTTCATCGTTAAACCAACCAGCACCAAGACCAAGTTCAACACGACCATTTGACATGTCGTCAACATTGGCAATACTGATGGCTAAGACGCCGGGATAACGAAAAGTTGATGAATTCACCAAGGTTCCGAGACGAATGGTTGAGGTTTCGCGGGCGATACCAGCCAAAGTGATCCAAGCATCGGACGGTCCAGGAAGACCAGAAGTTTGATCGCCCATCTTCACGTAGTGATCACTGCGAAAGAAACCGTCAAAGCCCAACTTCTCGGCATGCTGTGCGACAGCAAGAAGGTCTTTGTACGAAGCGCCTTGTTGGGGTTCGGTGAAGATGCGAAGTTTCATAAAAGCACGCTAACCATCACGGGTGAATCTGCGAGACTCAAACTTGTGGAAATCGCTGCTATTCAAAAACGAACACTTCGAGTTTTAGTGATCGGGCAGTTAGCCGCGGCGGCAGCGCTTTCTTCGGCAGTTACTGTCGGCGCTTTCGTCATTCAACGAATTCTCGGACAATCAACTCCGTGGGGTGGTGCTGCTACTGCCACCGTGACAGTTGGTACCGCGTTTATGTCTCAGTACCTGTCTCGCTTGATGAGTCGACGAGGTCGTCAATATGGTTTGGCGCTTGGATATGGATTGGCAATCATCGGCGGTTGTATCGCTGGACTCGGAGCACAAATTAAGTCATTGCCCATTTTCTTAGTGGGGCTCTTCATCTATGGCTCGGGGCAAGCTTCAAATTTAATGTCGCGGTATGCGGCAACTGATCTGGCAGAACCCGAACAGCGCGGCGAGGCCATGAGTCGAATTTTGTTTGCCTCAACATTTGGTGCAGTGCTTGGACCAGTTCTTGTGTTGCCGGCGCAAGCAGCGGGAGAGCATTGGTTTAACTGGGACAAGTACACCGGACCTTGGGTATTTTCTTCGGCGTTCTTTTTGTTTTCTCTTGTCAATGTTGCAGTGCGCCTCAAGCCCGATCCACTCTTTTTGGCTCGCGAACTTCGTGGAGAAGCAGTTGGCGGGGTTGCGCCAATTCGCATACGCGAGGCTTTTCAACACGCCTTTGCATCATCGCATGGTCGCCAAGCGGTCTTTGCAATGATCATCGCGCAAATGACCATGGTTGCGGTGATGACAATGACTCCGGTGCATCTCAAGTTTCATGGTCAAGAATCAATCAGTTCGTACGTCGTGTCTTTGCACATCGCGGGGATGTATGCCTTTAGTCCGTGGATTGGTCGTTTCAGTGACCGCTCTGGGCAACTCAAAACCATTCAAATTGGGGCCATATTGTTGACGGCTGCTACTGCGCTCGCTGCTTTGGCTGGAGATGCTCACCTATTGCTCTTTCCGGCGCTGTGGTTGCTCGGGATTGGCTGGAGTTTCGGGCTGATTGGCGGGTCGAGTTTGTTGATTAAGTCGGTGTCAGACGAAGCGCGAGTTTCAGTTCAGGGTGCCGCTGATATGGCGATGAGTTTTTGCGGTGGCATCGCCGGATTCTCGAGTGGTTTCATTCGTAAGGCCGTGGGGTATCACGTACTCTCAACTGCGGCCTTGGTGCTCGTTCTGCTACTGGTTGTCTCTTCAACTTTGATGAAGGAAAGTACGCGTCAGACCCAAGTCATGTAAATGTGAGATTATTCTTCTGTCGATAGCTGAAGGGAAAGCAAAATGGCTGCACTCGGAGTTCCGTATCCAATCTTTCAACAGGCCTACTTTGTGAACGACATTGAAAAGTCGATCAAGTACTGGTACGACACTTATGGCGCCGGTCCATTCTCAGTGACTGAACATCATCGGTGCGATGAGTTCACCTATCGCGGGACGAATCAAGAAGCCGATGTTTCGTACGCGTTTGGCTACTTGGGCGACACGATGATTCAGTTCATTAAACAACATGATGAAACTCCGTCGATATATCGCGAGATGTTTCAGGCTGGCCAAGAGGGCTATCACCATTGCGCCTACTTGGTGACTGACTTTCAAGCTGAGCGTCAACGCTTGATTGATTTGGGGCTTGAACCAGCATGCGAGTTGTACGCCGATGGCGTTAACGCGTCATATTTTGATACTCGTCACATCAACGGTGGATTCACCGAGATACATGGCGACCCACCGCATATTTTGCAGGTGTTCGCTCAATGGCGACGGGCCCATGAAATTCACCGACCCGGCGATTCGCTGATCTGGCGACGCAAGACTGGTCAACCAACTTCGTAATCTGGTGGCTAGACCCAGCCGAGTTGCTTCTCAATTTCATGAGCATTGCCAAATTCGAACATTGAAAGAGCAATCAGGTCGTCTTCTTCTTCTTTGGTGAGACCGATGAGTGGAAAGAGAATGTGCTGCATGTGTAGGAGACCGTAAGACTTACGGGCAATCGTGAGGGCAGTGCGTTCGTTGATGCCATTTTGTTGGTAATTCTGAGCCATGGCCTTGATGATTCGTTGTGAATCATTTTGCATTTCTAAATGATCAAATTGTCCGGCGACAAGTTCGGTCGTCAATGAGAATCGTTTGTGAAGAAGCCCGTGTGTGGGCGCACCAATAATGAACGCGTTGACTGTCGGGTTGTCGGAAAGTGCAACCTTTGGGTTCTCAAGCATCTCAACAATTTGATTGGTGAGCTTGGACGCAGCGGCCTGCAACAAATCTTTGCGAAAGCCGAAATAGCGCTTGACCAAAACGCTTCCCGATCGAAGATCTGCTTCGGCGGCAATTATCCCGACAGTGATGTCGCTCATTGGTTGAGAGCCAGCGAGTTTGATGGTTGCATCGATCAGACGGTTGGTTGCCTCGGTGTGACTGACTCGAGGCCGACGAGATGTCTTGCTTTTTTCGGCCATTGACCTAATTTAGTCAGCGAATCGGCCTGTTGAACCAGCGGGTGCGCTTGATGGGGTTACTGTGGCAGTACCAACAAGAAGAATGGATCGGTCATGGCAAATAAAGAACAAAAAGCAAAGCCCAGTGGCAAGCGTGAACCCCAATTGACCCTCAAAGAAAAGCGGGCCAAGAAGGCCGAGAAGAAGAAGAGCTGATCAGCTCTTCGCAGTTCGGCTGAAACGTCGTCGGCCGCGCTGGAATGCACCAGCAATGCCCTCGGGGTTTTGCACCGCGGTAATCACTAATCCGGCGGCTCCCACCAACACTTGCCAACGACCGAAGTCGACTCCGAGTGAAGCCCAGCCTTTGTTGATGAGTTTGAAACCAATCCCGTCCGCTGCGAGGAAACCAGCAATGAGGGCTCCAGTGACGCTGCTGATGCCGCCTAGATATGTAAAAGCCAACAATGTCAGTGACGCAAAGAAACTGAACGAAATATCTGAGATCGAACCAAATCGGTAAGCGATCATTGAACCCATCAGTCCGGCAATGAACGAACTGATTCCGAAGGCTAATAACTTCGTTGCTGCCGTATTGATGGCGATGCCGGCCGCTGCTCGTTCATTGGAACGCACAGCCAACATTCTTCGACCTGTTCCGCTTCGACGCAGATTGGCGACCATGAGCGCAATGAGCGCCACAACAACGGTGACGAGAATGCCGAACACTGGTCGATAGGGATCATCTGCGCTGCGAAGTCCGAGATTGATTCCAAAAAGATGTGGGTTTCGGACTTTCGCGCCTCCCGTTGAAACATCACCGACAAATACGGAGTTTTTAAACAAGAACTCTTGGATGGCGATACTGCCTGCGAGCGTGACAATGGCCAAGTTGACGCCACGTACTCGTAAGGCGGGGATACCCACCAAGATTCCAAACCCAGTTGCAACTAACGCCGCGAGAACTGGGGCAATGGGAAAAGGAATTCCGCTACGTTCGGTGATCCGTGAAAGTGTGAAGCCAGCGACGCCAGCGATTGCCATTTGCGCGAGCGAGATTTGACCCATGTATCCCGTCAAGACAACGAGCGACAGGGCGAGCCCACAAAAGATCACCGACGTCAATAATGCAAGCCCCCATCCATCGGGTAAAACGATGAAGAGAGCAGATACGAACACCAGACCGAGGATGGCCGATTTTGGTTCGACGTTTCCAGAAAAAACTGTCGGCATCTTTCCGAGATCAAGCGCACCTCGAGTCGGAATGCGTTTACCGACAGCGATCATTGCCACGACGATTGCCACAAAGACCAAACCATCGCGTAGACCACTCTTAGGTAACCACGTGAGATCTTGTTGAAGTGGAGTGAGCATTGATTGGAACATGCCAATGGCAAGGCCCGTGGCAATTGTCCAGCCGAAGGAAACGAAGCGGCCAACGAGAGCGGCACCGAGAGCAGGTACTAACAGTTGAGTGAACAACATGGGGGACAATTGGAAAAGCGGTGCTGCTATGACACCGACGACTCCAGCGATCACAGATGAAATGACCCATGTGACAAGCGCTAATCGGTCTGGTGAAAAACCCAATAGAAGCGCGCCTTTTTCAGATTCTGAGGCTGCTCGGATGGCGAGCCCGACGCGAGTGAATCGCGAGAGGAACCACAGCACGATACCCAGGGTGACAGCGATACCCGTTAGCCATAGTGCATCAACAGCGAGCAGGATTTCATCTGAAATCTTGATCACGCCACTCGGAAGAACTTTGTCAAGATTGATCGGCGAACCGTTGAAGCGGACACCGATCATTCCTTGCAGAATGAGCAAGATGCCCACACTGGCGACAACTTTGGCTAAGACTGGCGCGGAGCGCAGAATGCGAAAGACAAATATATAACTGATGATTCCGAGAAGTGCCGCTGTGGCGAGTGTGAGGATCAGTGATGAGATGACGGTCATCTGCACACCGTCGCCAAAGGTAATATCGCGCCAAGGACCAGGGATCATGAGCGGATAGCGGGCATTGGCGCGTAGGTCGTAATAGACATATGCACACCATGCGCTCAGACCTCCGAAGCCAAAATTGACGAGCCCTGAACCGCGTGACGTGACGACTAAACCTGTTGCGATGATGGCGTAGGTTGCCCCCGCCCCGAGACCAGCGATGAGAGCAGCGAGATAAGCAGTCATCGTTTATGAGCTACAGGTCTAAGACATCGAGGGCGGAGACATTTTCGCCTCCGAAGGCTGGTTCAGCACCATTCTCGGTATAGAGCGCGAATGGTATGGCAAAAGAACAAACGGCCGACAGCGAAGGGACTGTTCCGCATTGCAATTCTGCATCCGAACCCCACAAGGTTCCTTTTCCTTGTCGGAACGAATCAGTGATTGCTGTTCCAGTGACAGTTGGCCCAATATTGTTTGCGACTTTCCAAATGGAGAGTGTCTCAATCCAGCCGAGAGTGGTGAACCCAAAGACATCAACATCCTCTGGTGCTTTATTGACAACCTTGGACACGTATTGACGCATGAGATTTGTATCGGCGCTTTCGACACCACCTTGTGAGCCAGCGAAGTACCACCCTTGAGCAGCATCACCGACAGCGTTAATCACCGTGTCCGCAAGGCATGCGGTGTTAGTGAAGGCCGGGACCTCAACCTGTAACTCAACTCGAGCACGCATCAGAGCCACGCAACCTGATTGTCCGTACATCGAGACAATTGCTTCAGGATTAGTGGCAGCAGCTTGCTGCATGAGTAAGCGATATCCAGCATCGGTTTCGGTTTCGCCTCCCTTGATGACGACTGCGGTAGCTCCGGCGAATGCCAAGGCCGGCTCAAGTGTTGCCAGAGCGGAAAGAGTCGCTGGTGAGTCATTAGCGATAATCGCCACCTTTTTTAATCCGAGATATTTCGGATTTGTAATCGCGTTAGCAGTGGAACCTTGGACCACGAGATTGCCAGCGGTGATGTAGACGGCGTCAGCGGTGTAATCACTGGGAAGAATTGGCACGGCACCGATGACGGGAATGCCAGCAGCGTTGAAAGTTCCGTAATCAACGAAGATGTCCAAACCGATCATCGCCAAGTCAACTTTTTTTGCCGCCAGTTCTTGCGCGCAGGCCTGTGAGGATTCGGGACTGCCAACAGAAATACAGATTTCTAATTCAATGGGGCGTCCGGCAAAGCCACCTAACTCGGCGTTGATGTAATTAGCAGCAGCTCGAAATGCATTGGTGAAATCAGGGAAGTCGGCGGCCGGAGAACCTTCTGTGTTGACAACGCCAATGACAAAGGGTTCGCCTGTCGGGGGAGGGATTGTCGAATCTTGGCTTGGGGTCGTGACATCGGTGGTCACAACGTTCTCCGTGGAATCAGGAATGCTTGTTGTCGTCTTTGACTCGGTGCAGGCGATGGTTAAAAACCCACTCAGGACCACAGCCAACACTGGCAACGTTTTACGGCACAATTTCATATTCATCTTCCCCCCGACATGAACCTTAGCCCCCCAGAAATTAGGCCTGAGAACCCCGCATACAGGGCCGTCTCGCACCCGAAGGAGTGAGCTTTGGGAAAATGGGACGGTCAGTGAAACCCTTGTTCGCGTAGGCTGTGAAGGTCGTTGTGAAAGCCACGTCGTGATCCCCCCAGAAAGCCACCGCCATGCCCAAGGAAATTCGACAGTCAGACAAATTGGCAGATGTTCTGTACGACATTCGTGGACCAGTTCTTGATGAGGCGAAGCGTTTGGAAGCTGCTGGCGAGCGGATCATCAAACTTAATATCGGAAATCCTTATCCTTTCGGTTTCGAAACGCCCGCAGAAATTTTGGTTGAGGTGTCGCGCAGTTTGCAGGCCTCACAGGGATACTCAGATTCGCAGGGCATCACTTCGGCTCGAACGTCCATCGTGCAGCACTATCAAAATCAAGGTATTGATATCACTGATATTGATGA
>ENA-ORFA01000371-ORFA01000371.1-marine-metagenome-genome-assembly--contig:-NODE-371-length-19174-cov-6.982196_pt1 | contig 19174 bp, 18 predicted proteins | sample MGYA00248621_ERZ508587 | MGnify/ENA primary metagenome ERZ508587 (study PRJEB26250, sample SAMN06266239) | marine metagenome | isolation source: Columbia River Estuary | place: USA:Columbia River Estuary... | reverse complement strand
TAACCTTGCTGTGCCTGAGTTAAAGCTGCAGGTGAAAGCTGACCAAATAGTCATGATCACTCGTTAAATTTTCCAGCTTAAGGACTGGTCATTGGTTTTTGGCACAACTGGTTAAATCTCTGCCGGCGCCAACATATCAAAGCCGATTCAGGGCTTTTTGAAAGCGCGCCAACAACTCTTGAATTTCTGCCTCTGAAATAATTAAGGGAGGACAAAAGGCAATAGTGTCTCCAATGGCACGTACTATGAGTCCTTCGTCCTCCGCAAGTCGAGCACACTCTGCTCCGTGTTTTGGTAAAAGTTCGACGCCTGCCAAGAGCCCTACACCGCGGACTTCTTTGACCAATGGGTGGCTGCACAACTTCGAAAGGCCATTTACCAGGGTCGGGCCTACCTGTTGCACGTGACCCACAATGTTCAGCTCTTCATATATGTTTAGGGTTTCCAATGCAACCGCACAAGCAACCGGGTGTCCTGAATAAGTCATGGTGAGACCGAACATGCCCAATTCCCCACTCTGTCTTTCAATAGCATCGAAAACCTTAGGAGCAATCATTAGTGCTGATATGGGGATATAGGCGCTGGATAAAGCTTTAGCACAAACCAAAAGATCTGGTTGAAGCTTCATGGTGGTTGATCCAAACATTTCTCCTGTTCGACCAAATGCGGTAACAACTTCGTCACATACCAATAAGATTTCGTGACTTTTTAATAGGCGCTGTAATTTCTCAAAGTATCGTAGAGGCGGAACAATGATTCCGCCAGCAGCCATAACTGGTTCTACAAAAAAAGCCGCTATGGTGTGGGCGCCCTCAGTTTGAATACGCTGCTCAATTTCACTAATCAGACGATCTATAAATGCATCTTCTGTTTCTCCTGGTTGCGCATTTTTGGAGAAGTGAGGCGCAGTTAAATGAATAAATCCGGGCAGTGGTAAATTGAATTTCTCATGAGCGTAGCTGGTTCCAGTCAAACTTGCAGCAACAATTGTGTTGCCATGGTAAGCCGACAAATGCGACATAAATTTCTTTTTTTCAGGTTGGCCTACAGCGTTCCAGTAGTACCAACACAGACGAGCTGCACAATCAATTGCCTCCGAACCCGTGCTGGCAAACCATATTCTTGACATCGGAGCCGGCGCCATAGACAACAATTTTTCAGCTAAGGTAATAACTGGCTGATGGCTTTTATGATTGGTCAGGGGGTAATAGGCCAACTCCAACATTTGCCTATGTGCAACGTTGGCAAGCCTTTCATTTCCATAACCTAATGCAATACACCAAAGTCCAGACATTCCCTCAATGTAGTCACGGCCATGAATATCTTGAACCCAAACACCCTTTCCAGACTTGATAACGCTCGCACCGCGCTGAGTATGCAATGAGAGGTTGGTAAGTCCATGGACTACAGTCTTAGCGTCCCGCAATGGAAGAGAAAAGATGTCTGTCATGTATCAATCCTTAAGTGTCGCTTTTTATAAGCTTTGAAGATATTTTGTTAAAAATTCAGAACTCGAAATAAACTACTTTAAACCAAGGTTGCCAAATGGCATTCCCCCAATTCAGTAGACAAACTCAAGCCTCAATTTGGGGTATCTCGACCTTATGTGGCTTAGCCGCTCTGAACGGTTAGGGGGCGTACAGATTCTGGTCGCTTGATCTTGGCAACTCTTCGAATTACATTAGTATGACGCAATACTTTACAAATGGAGACTGCGATGAAATTGACAGGTGGTTGTTACTGTAAAGCGATTCGATACTCTTATGAGGGCGAAATTAGGGCGGCTTTGCAATGTCATTGTCGAGAGTGTCAATATATAACTGGCGGGCACCCAAACGCGATTGTCATCTTGGATCTTGACGGGTTCAAATATGAAAAAGGTACTCCTGCGTCCTTCAAACGCAGCGACTTAGAAAAGCCTGTGATGCGGTTCTTCTGTCCAACTTGTGGAACCGGTATCGGAACACAAACACCAACTAGACCGGGCTCTATGGTGGTTAAGGTTGGCACTTTAGATGACCCCTCAGTCTACAAACCCAAAATTGCGATCTTCACGGTGGATAAACAAGCCTTTCATCACATACCCGACGACGTGCAAGCATTTGAACGTCGACCAGGGTAAGGTCGACAAAAGACTGAGCCACTTTTTACTTCTGCCACTGTAAGTTTGGTCCTAATTTTCTTTATCCGAAGAAAAAAATATAAGACTGCAAAATCTCATGAAAAATTTACACATCTGGGGACGACTTAATTCAATCAATGTTCAAAAAGTACTTTGGTTGTGTGAGGACTTAAAAATTCCATTTGAACGCACCGATGCAGGTATGCAATTTGGTGTTAACAAAACACTGCCCTTTCTTCAGTTGAACCCCAACGGGTTGGTACCCGTCATCAAAGACAATGAATTTGTTTTATGGGAGTCGCATGCAATTTTGCGATACCTTTCAAAAAAACATGACGTAACAGATACTTTTTATCCGAAATCTGCACATCAATCAGCCAAAATTGATCAATGGCTAGATTGGTATAACACCACCGCATGGCCTGTAATGAGGCCTTTGTTCTGGGGTTTGATTCGTACCAAGCCTGAAGAACGTAATTTGACAGAACTTGAAAAAACAAGACTTCAAATGAGTTCAATTTTAAAGATCCTCGACTACCAACTTAAAAGTTCAACATGGGTAGCAGGGGATCATTTCACTATTGCTGATTTGCCATTGGCTTTGATTGCTTTTAGATGGTTTAACTTGCCAATTGAGCGTGAGGCGTATGAACATTTGAGCCGCTGGTTTAAACAAATTGAGCTAAGACCTGGATACAGCAAATACGCAAGTGCGCCCTTAACTTGATTCCGCTAATTTTTGAGAGGTACAGCAGGAATGCCTGCCATTGCCGACAAAACCTCAGCGGCAGATGCCGTATCCTCCAAGGCCTTTCCCATGGCCATGGCACTGTTGAAAATCGGAGCGCATGTTGCAAAAAGTGGAATCGGACAATTCACTTGCGTGGCCATTTGTGCGATCACAGCCATGTCCTTTTGCCATACATCTACTTTCATGGTCGCCGGCAAGTAATTTCTCGCCACCATCATGGGCATGCGCAGACGCATTAAGCCTGTACCCAGCACAGGGCTGTTGCCAAACAATTGGAGCACTTCTTCCGGATCGAGTCCCATTTTTCGAGCAAACGTGATCGACTCTGCATAGGCCACGTTGTACACAGCCACCAGATGGTTGGCCACAAACTTCATCTTCATGCCATTGCCAAATGGTCCGACGTATGCCACGTTGTCCGTGAATGCATTCAAGACCGGCAAGACCGTTCGGTAGGCCTTTTGCGGACCACTTACAAAAAACGTCCAGTCACGCTCCCTGATCCGAACCGCCGTACCGCTGACGGGTGAATCTAATGTCGTGATGCCCAGTTTGCGCAGGCTGTTGGCAAACGCCTCTTTGTCTGCCAGAGGCAAAGTACTGGCTTCAATGACGATGGGCGGCTGAGTCCAAGTAGACCGAGGCATGCTGACCAGAGCCTCTGTGACTTTCGCCAAAGCCTTGGACGATGGCAAAGAGATAATCAGCACATCAGATTGGCAAGCCACATCGGCCACGTTGGTCATGGCTTTACCACCCGCTTTATTCAAGCGAGCCCGTGCTTTGGGATCGATGTCGAAGCCAGTTACCGGAAAGTCGTGCGCCAGCAATGTCTCGGCCATGGCACCCCCCATGATTCCCATCCCCAAAACACCCACGCGTGCCTTAAGCTCATTTGTTTTTTGTTTTGTTTTCATTTTTTAACCTGCAACCAATCCGGCATGAAAAAAAGCATGTCTATCTTTCAGAATATCAACCGAATGCGGCAAGCACTTTGTCACCCGCCACCACGGAATTGGCGTGGACCTGAGTTTCAAAGGGGGTGCAGGTTTCGGTGGTTTGCATGGTGCCTTTGACATAAAGGAACGGTTCATAAGCCCATGTAATATTTTTTAACCAAGTCGCTTCCGTAAAGCTCGCTCGTTGTACCTTGTACAGCAATTTCACCGTGCACAATCAAGTAGCCTCTGTCGGCCACACGCATAGCTTGTGTGAAATTTTGCTCGGCCATCAAAACAGTCAAACCGGCCATCTCTTTGAGTGTTTTGATTTGATCGATCACGCGGTGGACCAAAATCGGTGCCAAGCCTACAGAGGGCTCGTCAATCAGCAGTATCTTGGGGCGCGACATGAGCGCGCGCGCCAGCGCCAACATTTGCTGCTCACCACCGCTCATGCTGCCGGCCAATTGTTCGCTGCGCTCTTTGAGAATCGGGAACACCTCATAGGCTTGTACCAAAGAGGTTTCCAATTCAGAGCGGGCAGACGGCCTGAAGGCGCCGAGTCTTAGATTTTGCGCCACCGTCATTTTGGGGAAAAGATGACGGCCCTCGGGAACCAATGCAATCCCTGCGTCCACAATTTGCTCAGTTGTCATTTCACGCAAGTTGAGATGCTGGCCGTCAATCTTGGCGTGAATCTCGCCCTGGGTGGCGCGTACCAAGCCCATGATGGACTTCATCAAAGTACTCTTACCGTTGCCGTTGGTGCCCAGCAAAGCCACAGTTTCAGTATCGTTCACGGCGATACTGACACCATTCAGCACCGTGACCGCACCGTAGCCTGCATGCAAGTTCTGGATATGAATTTCAGTCGCCAAGGTAAATCCTTTCCACCAAGGGGTCGCGCAACACCTCTTGCGTTGGACCGTCGGCAATTTTTTTTCCAGCAGCCAGCACCACCAGGCGCTGCGAAAAAGCAGACACCGCCCGCATGATGTGCTCAATCATGATCACCGCAATGCCTTGAGAGTTGAGCTGCAATAGCAAGGCCAATATCTCATCGGTTTCAGAGGTAGCCAGCCCGGCCATAGACTCGTCGGCAATAAGCAATTTGGGCTGAGCGGCAATAGCGCGAGCTAATTCGAGTTTACGCAGATCGATCTGCGTGAGGCCGCCCGCCAGCAACTCGGCCTTGGCCAGCAATCCCACTTGATCCAGTGCGTGGCGCGCTTGCGCATCTAGCTCGGATTCGCTGAACCGGTGGCCGCTTCTTTTTTCAGCGGCAAACATCATGGGTACTTTGATATTTTTGAGCACGGTTAAACGCGCAAATGGCCTAGGAATTTGGAAACTGCGGGCCAGCCCCGCATAAGAGCGCTCATGGGGTTTGAGTCCATCGAGCCGCTGCCCATCAAATGTGATCTGACCAGTATCGTGGATCAACACACCCGAGAGGCAGTTGACGGTGGTGCTTTTGCCTGAGCCGTTGGGCCCGATCAGTCCCAAGCGTTCTCCGGGATAGACCTCGAAATTAATATCGTCCAAGACCACAAACCCGCCAAAGCGTTTGCCCATGCCTTGCACACTAAGCAATGGAGCTGTCATTTCACATCCTTTCCACGCAAGCGCTGCCACAAGCCCAGGATGCCATTCGGTGCGATCGCCACGAACACCATCATCAGCACGCCCACAAAGAGCAGACTCAACTCCGGTGTGACCATATTTTTAGAGCCAAAATACTGCTGAACGCCTCCCAACAAAATTGCACCGATCAAGGGACCGGACCAATGCGTCATACCACCAATCAAGGGCATGGCAATGCTGTTGACGGTGTGCACCAGGTTGAAGGCACCGACGGGGTCGACGAAGGTGACAAAGAAGGGGAACAGCGCACCGACTGCACCCATCATGGCCCCGCTGATTGTGGTTGCCTGCAGTTTCAACTGCAGTGTGGGAACGCCCGAGCACTCGGCCGAATCCTCGTCGTCTCGAATGGCCTCTAAGCCCGCGCCCAGCTTTCTGCGCTCAATGCTGCGCGCAATGGCCAAGGCGGCCATGGCAATCAGCAGCATCACGAAAAAGACAAACTCATTGGTACTGGTAAAGCCTGCAACGCTTGGAGAGCGCATGACATAAGCGCCCCGAGCGCCGCCCACATAAGACCAGTTCAGCACCAAGGTTTGCACCACCACCGTCAGTGCCAAAGTAGAGATGGCAAAGAAGACACCTCGCAAGCGCAAGGTAAGGTAGCCAGTGCCCAAGCCCATCAAACCCGAAATCAGCGCGCCCACCAGCACCGATGCGGGAATGATCAGATAAGACAAGTAGGGGCCAGTGATGACAAACCAGCCGCAATCCAGTGACTTCAGAGTCTGTAAGCCCAGCAGTTTGTAAAAGAAAACAGTGGAGTAGCCACCCACGGCAAAAAAGCAGGCTGAGCCAAAATTCACATACCCCCCGTAGCCACCCAAAATATTCCAGGCGGTGGCCAAGACAATGTACTGAAGAATATAAAAGGCCACCAAGAGGTAGTAACCCTCAGCCAAGGCCTGCACGCCAAAAAAGACCAACGCGCCCGCAATCAAGAGGCCGATATAAAAGCGCAAATTCGATGAGGACATCAGTTTCTCCCCATCAGGCCCGCAGGACGCAAAGCCAAGGTGAAAAGCAAAATTCCAAAAGCCACCGCGGGGGACCAAGAGGGGCCCAAAAAAGTGGAGGTCAAACTTTCTGCCACCCCTAACAAAATAGCGGCGAACAAGGTACCAGACATGCTGCCCATGCCGCCTAAAACGCAGACTGCAAAAACACGGCCAATGTATTCACGACCCAAGGCGGGCTCTACGGGCTGGATGATGATCAAGGCTGCGCCACCCAAGGCGGCTGTCGCAACCGACAGCCCAAACGCGATTTGTTTGACCCGAACCGGGTCGACACCCATCAAGCGCAAACCCAAGGGTTCTTGTGATACGGCGGCTACGGCTAAACCAAAAAAAGTACGCGTTAAAAACAGGTGCATGCAAAGCACCACCAACACGCCAATGAAAAACGGAATCAATAGGCGCAGTGGAATACCGACAACACCGAAATTGAGCACCTTGTCGACATAGGATGTTTCGACACCGCGAAGATCAGCGCCAAAGAACAGGATCAGCAGAACATCGGTCACGAACAACAAACCAAAGAAAAAGGCCAGCCCTCGGCGTGGATCTTTTTCTCGGCTCTCAAAGAGCTGGAAATAAACCCGGTAAATCCCCATGCCTAAAACCCCAAACAAGGGGGCGATTAACAGCATGATGAGCAAAGGATCGAGCCCCCAATGGCTGTTGATCAGGTAGGCCATGAAAGAGCCCAGCATGATCATCGCAGGGTGCGAAATATTGGCAATGTCGAGCATGCCAAAAGAGATGGAGATGCCGATAGAGACCGCGGCATAAAACCCTCCGAGCATGATGCCTGCCACCAGGGCGTTGGCCAAAAGGTCGAGAATGGTGCTGATTTCCATGAGGCGATTTAGAGCAAAGTGAGGCACTCGGCCAAGCCCGTGAATGAGCAGGGCCATTCGTGCGCAGGGGTTAGGACGTCACGCGAAGGCACAAAGTCCTTCGCGTGGGCCGTAGCGATCAACCGCCAATCGGGTAGGGCGTGATGATGTTGCCGGATTTGAATTTTTCGGGGTACAGAATCACCTGCGTGCCAGGTTGGTCAAATTGTCCTAACTCTTTGCCGTTGACCTTTTGGAATTGCGTCATCAGGATGCGTGGTTCGGCCCACTCGCCATCGGGGCCAAACTTGACATCCCCCGCCACTGTTTTGAATGTGGTCTTGTGGATGTGCTGGGCCAACACATCGTCTTTGAGCGATTTGGTGGTCGTGATGGCTTGCTCGAGTACCTGCATTTGGGCATAGGTTGTGGGCGGCACATAAAAGCCAAGCGCGTCCAGACCTTGTCCTGCGGTAGCAGCGCGGTAACGTGCGATCATCTCTTTCATGCCTGGGAACTGCATGCTGGGTTCAGGCAAATACAGTTCGTAATTCACCAAGCCATTGATCACGCCAGAGAGCTGTTGCTTGAGCGCCGCCACTTGAAGGCCTACCATAGCGCCACCGAACATAGTGGCCTTGAGTTTGATCTCAGCGGCTGCACGGATAAGCCCGGAGCTGTCTGCGACATAAGAGCCGGCAAAAATCAGATCGGGTTTGACTGCTGCGATCGCGCGCACGACGGATGAAAAATCGACCTGATTGGGTGGATACGACTTGTCGTACACCACGCGAAAGCCCAGTCGCTTGGCATGGTTGCGTGCGCCTTCAAGAGCATTGTTGGCAAACTCAGAATCTGCGCCCACCAAGGCCACGGTTTGCGGCCTGGGTGTGAGTTTGGCGGCCACTTCAAAGAAGCCTCGTGCCAATTCATCTTTGCCATTGGGGCCATAAGCCATCATTTGAAAGTACTTGTCGTATTTAAACTGGTCGTTCAAACCCAATGCCAGATTGCCCATCATTAGTTTTTTACGCTCAATGATCAGGGGCATGGCTGGCGCGATCAAATTGGTACCTGTTCCGACCAGCATGTCCACCTTGTCAACGTCGATCAGCTTGGTATACAAGCCGGGCGTTATAGTGGGATTTGTCTGGTCATCATAAATTACCAACTCAACTTTGCGACCCAAGAGGCCGCCGCGTTTGTTGACGTCCTCTAACCACAACTGCATTGTCGCTTGAGCAACCTTGCCAATCGAGGCATTGCCACCGGTCAAGGGCAAGGTGCCACCGAATTTAATCGGCCCAGTTTGGCCGAATCCGGACCCTGAATAAACCATGGCCGTCGCAACGGGCAAGGCCAACATCACCTGTCGGCGGGAGGGGTAAGAAGAAGAAGTCATGTTTGTCTCCAACGTATTGTTTTAAGTCAGACTCTTACCGTAGCACAAAGAAAATTGCTGTGCAATAGAAGTAAGCCGTAGGCTCACATCTGTATTTACCCTACGTATACGTAGCTTTGAAATCAAATTACGCTTGTACCCGTAGACCACTTTAGAGAAATGAGATCATCATGCGTCTTGGTTACTTCACCATGCCCGTACACCCTGCTTCACGCAGCCCCACAGAAACTTTGAGAGAAGACAGGGACATCATTATCCTTGCCGATGAATTGGGTTATCACGATGCCTTTGTGGGCGAACACTTGACCGACTTGGTGGAAAACATCACCAGCAGCATGGTGTTCCAGTCTAGCCTCATTCATTCGACCAAAAACATTCGGCTCGGTACCGGCACTTCCAATTTGTCACATGTGCACCCTGTGCTGGTGGCGTGTCATGCCGCCATGTTCGACCATTTGTCCGAAGGGCGGTTTATTCTGGGTGTCAGCCCTGGCGCATTGCCCTCGGATGCCGAAGCCTTGGGCATCTTGGACCAAGACCGCAACCAGATGTTTGCAGATTCCATCGATGTGATTCTCAAGCTCTGGCAAAGCGATCCGCCCTACAACATCGACTTGCCAAACAACCGTTACAAGGTGACGACGCAAACCACACTCGACGAGTTCTGTCACACAGGCAAGATGTACAAGCCTTATCAACGCCCACGTCCCGAAATTGTGGGTACCGTTGTGGCACCATTTTCAAAAGGTGTGATTGCCATGGGTGAGAAAGACTTGCACCCCATCTCTGCCAATTTTCTCTACGATCAGTGGCTCACCTCGCATTGGACTAACTATGCTCTAGGCAAGGCCAATGTAGGCATTGAAGCCTCGCGTGCCGATTGGCGTGTAGCTCGAACCATCATGGTTCATGACGATGACAAAGTTGCGCGTGAATACGGTAAAACATCTGAGCAAAGTCCCTATCGGTTTTATTATCGAAACTTGGGTTACAAGCTGCGAAAAGGTAAGCGAGATGCGGTCTTTACCATGGACGGCAAAACTCCTGATGCTCCAGTTCCTTTGGATGACATTCTCGACCAATTGGTCATTGCAGGTAGCGTCAACCATGTGGTTGATGAAATATTAAAACTGCACGAAAAATTGGGTGGATTTGGTGAATTGGTTTATGCGGGATTGGATTGGGCAGATCCAGCGCTATCTCGCCGTTCCATGGTGTTGATGGGCGAGCAAGTCATGCCACGTGTCAGGCAAGCGCTCGGCTTGCCTTCTTAAATTAAAGGTTCTTTCCATGTCTATTGTGAAAACTGTTTTTGGGCGGCTGATGATTACCCTTGGAGCGGTCTTTGTGGCCTTTTCGTCATCTGCACAAACCTATCCGCAACGTCCTATCAAGGCAATCGTGCCATACGCAGCTGGCGGTTTTTCAGATCAGGCCAGTCGCATCATTGTTGAGGCCATGTCCAGAAATTTGGGACAAAACATTATCATTGAAAACAGAGCCGGTGGAGGCGGGCGCATAGGCAGCGATTACATCAGCAAAGCTTCGCCTGATGGTTATCAGTTGCTTCTCACCACCAACGGTACTCACACCTACATGGCGGTGGTCGAAAAGGCGTTGTCCTATGACCCGATATCTGACTTTACGCCCATTTCTTTGATTGGAAAATACGGCTTGTTGATGGTGGTTAACCCATCGGTGCCTGCCAAAACTTTGCCCGAATTTTTGGCCTACGCCAGAGAAAGCAAAGTGCAAATCAATTACGCCACCTCGGGCATTGGAAGTGGATTGCACTTTGCTGGCGAGTTGTTCAACGCGATGGGTAAAGTCCAAATGACCCATGTGCCCTACAAAGGCTCTGGCCCAGGTATGCAAGACGTACTGGCAGGTGTTTGTCAGGTTATTTTTGATGGTGCTGCCAAGCCGCAAATTGATGCTGGCAAGGTGCGTTTGTTGGGTACGACCAGCGCGGTTAGAGATCCGCGCTATCCAGATGTGCCGACCCTGAGCGAGGGCGGCTTAACTGGTTATGACCTGACCTACTGGGTGGGCTTATTTGCTCCCAAAGGTTTACCACCCGATATTCAAGCGCGCCTAAATGCATCGGTTAAAACGGCACTGGCCGACCCCGATGTCAAACGCAAACTCAATGGCATGGGCATGAGTTTGGTGGGCAGCACGCCCGAGCAAGTCATACAAGAAATACGCACTGAAACAGTCAAGCTTCGCCAGATTGCTGCTGCCATTCCTGGTGGTGTGAACTGAGTGCTTAGACGGTAAATGCGTTGAAATTAGGGGTCTAAAGGAGACACAGATGAACATCAAACAAACATACAAGGTCGATTCGGAACGGCGTGGTCTCTTGCGGACACTTCCTGCAGTTGGTTTGTTGGGTTTAACACCGGGTGTGTGGGCGCAAGGGGCATACCCCAACCGTCCCTTGAGGGTGATCGTTCCTCAGCCACCAGGCGGCGGTTTTGATTTTGTTGCGCGTGCGCTGGCCGAGCGGCTAACAAAATCGTTGGGTCAGAGCTTGGTGGTGGAAAACAGGTCCGGTTCTGGCACCTTGGTAGGCACGGACGCTGCGGCCAAAGCCGATCCGGATGGTTATTCGATCTTGGTAGGCTCGGTCTCCAACATTGCGCTCAACATGGGGCTGTATGACAAGCTCTCTTACGACAGCCTGCGTGACTTTGAGCCCGTTGGCCTGGCCGTGAGTTACAGCTACACGCTATTGGCGCGCAAGGACCTTCCCATCAACTCGCTCAAAGATCTTGTGACCTTCGCCAAAGCAAATCCTGGTAAGTTGTCCTACGCCTCAGCAGGCGTCGGATCTGGGCAGCACGTGCTCCCGGCAGCTTTGTGGCATTTGGCTGGTGCTGACTTGATTCACGTTCCTTACCGAGGTGCGCAAGCCGCCTACCTCGATTTATTAGGTGGTCGCGTTGACCTGTTCTTTGATCTATCGTCTACAGCGCGTGTCCATGTCAATGCTGGCAGTGTGAAGGCCTTAGCGGTCTCAGGCGCTGAACGAAACCCCATGCATCCGGATGTGCCAACCATCGTGGAAAGTGGTGTAGCACCCTTGGACTTGGAATCGTGGTTTGGTTATTTCGTGCCCAAAAAGACGCCCATGGACATTCAAGACCGTTTGCGCAGCGAACTGGCCAAGGTGATTGCGCAGCCCGATCTGCAAGAAACGTTCCGTAAAGCTGGGGGAAAGCCTCTGAGCCTCAACGCCGAGCAGACCCGAGCCCTGGTCCGCCGGGATGTAGAGCGGTGGTCTAAATTGGTTCGTGATATCGGTATCAAAGCCGAATAAATCCTTCACTTTTTTTATATGCCGCCCTCGGAGGCGTTTTTTTGCCGCCAATTTTTTGATTCTTCTGTTAACTGAAGACACTAGTGAAATAGTATATAAATTCCATGATTGAATTCGTTAAGATTTTCACTATGAACACACGACGTCAATTCCTAGTCAAATTTTTGTCTGCAACGCCATTCAGTTTGAGTCTTCAAGCGATGGGACAAATTCCGGCAGTGCGCAGATCAGTGATCGACCAAAATTGGGTTGATCCGACACGTCAGCGAAACGTTCCTGTGCGCCTAAGATGGCCAGACGAGAATCGATTGACTGGACCTTGGCCAGTTGTCATCTTTTCACATGGGCTTGGCGGTACACGCGAAGGTGGATCGGTTTGGGGCGAAGCTTGGGTGGATGCTGGATTTGTGGTCGTTCACGTGCAACACACAGGAAGTGATTTGAACGCGGTACGCGGCGTCACCAAAACATTTACTGATCAACGTGCACTGCGAACCCTTGCGACGCCTGAGCAATTGATGGCACGCCTGATGGATGTGAGCTTCGTACTCAATGAGATCGAAAAGCGTCATTCAGCCAAACAAGATCTATGGCATTTGGCCAGGCCTGCGCAAGTGGGTCTTGCTGGCCACTCATTTGGTGCGCATACAACGATGGGTATGGCAGGCCAACGTTATCCGGGTTTTGAGGGAATCTCAGAGCCACGACTTGCCTCGTTCATTGCTTTCTCACCAACTGTACCCATGGTGGGCAGTGCTCAACGTGCATTTGAAAGATTGAGTCGTCCATTGCTTTCAATTACTGGAACGCGTGACAGCGACGTAGTTGGCGTAGGGGCGACACCTGAAAAGCGAAAGGCTGTTTTTGCAGCACTGCCATCGGGTGACAAGGCTCACCTTGTTCTAATGGATGCAGATCACATGACGTTTGCTGGTCAGGTCGGAAGTGCTGCCGAAATAGTACCCCGCGAATCGATTACAAGGGAACTGCAGGCAGAACATCATGCGCATGTAGCAACCATCACCACTGACTGGTGGCGCGCCACATTGCAGGACGATTCACAAGCTCGCTCTAGGTTAGAGGCGCCAAAGACCTTGGGTGTCGGTGATCTTTGGCAGGTCAAAAAATAGCGTAGAAATTTGTACTTGGCTCACCACTACTACCAATACTAGACAGTGATTTTGAAATGCTCTAACCCACGGTCGGTCCAATGCACGCCATGACGTTCTTCAACCTTGAACCAATGGTCAGCATCTGAATCAGATGGCTCTGATGCAATGGTGGTGATAGGGTGTATGCCTTGTTCTTTGGCACGTGTATGGGGAGATCCAAAGTACATGCTGGGAGATTGGTCATCGCTTGAGTACCTAAAGGCCCAGATATCTCGGCCGTTGGTCAGGGCGCATGAAATCCGCATAGGTTCATCCGCGTGGTGCCGATTCATGATTTTTGCGACATCACGTAAAGTTTCTTGAATTGCAGCAATGGGGTCGTGAATCAAACCCTTGCTCAGCGCCACTAAAAACAGGGCTTCACTGTCAGTGGTGCCCTCTCTGTGTGGGTAGTGCACGTGGTCGATGAGGTCTTCTACATCTTTTCGGCAGTCATGCCAGTTGCCAATTTTGCCGTTGTGCATGAAGGCCCAGTTTTGCCACGTAAATGGATGGCAGTTGCTTCTGTTGACCGCTGTGCCAGTGGTAGCACGAACATGGGCAAAAAATAATCGGGTTTGTATATGAGCTGCAAGGGAGCGCAGGTTACTGTCGTTCCAGGCTGGCAAGATGTCTTTGAACAGGCCTGGTGTAGTACGGTTGTTGTACCAAGCCACGCCGAAACCATCGCCATTGGTAACCCACGCAGATTGAGTTGCGGCCAAGCTTTGGCTCACAATGGAATGTTCTTGGTGAAAGATCAAGTCTTCAAGGTAAATCTCGGGACCCGCGTAAGCAACCCATCTGCACATGATGACCTCGGCTAAAAATTCAACATATGCCGAAGTCTATGGGAGTTCCATGTAATTGCAATCGACCGCAATTGAACCTTCGAAAGTAATATCTTCGTCATATTTCATTATCAAAATGCCAATCATTGTTAAATATTCCTTACAAATTTGAAAATGAAAACCTCAAACGCCGTTCCTTACAAACTCTCCTTGCTTGCTGCAGGTACTTTGATGACATGCCAAGCAATCGCCCAGCAAGCAGCAGCGCCTTCTGGCAATGTTGAAACGGTTGTGATTACAGGGCAAGCATCCAGCCTTCGTAAATCTCTCATTGCGCAAGACGCATCCAACAAAATTATCAGTGTTGTCAGCGCAGACGACATTGGTACGTTGCCAGACGTTAACGCTGCCGAGGCTCTGGCTCGCATGCCAGGCATCTCAATACAGCGTGATCAGGGCGAGGGTCGCTATGTGGTCGTTCGAGGCCTAGGCCCAGACTTAAACACAGTCACCATCAATGGTGCCTTGGTTCCTGCACCAGAAAATGGTCGACGCGGCGTGTCTTTAGATGTATTGCCTGCAGGCATGATTCGTTCTTTGGAAGTCACCAAAACCCTCACGCCCGACATGGATGCCAACTCCTTGGGCGGAACCATTGAGGTCAAAACACTTTCTGCATTCGATATTCCAGGAAAGCTTCTGACCCTTAATGGCGGTTTGGGATACGATCAACTCTCCAAGCAAAGTAACCCATTTGGCAGTGCGCTTTGGGCCGATCGTTTTATGGATGGCAAACTGGGTGTTGCCATGGGCTTTAGTTCCGAAACGCGCAAATTTGCTTCAGACGATGTCGAAACCGGTGGTGGTTGGTCAGCTGGCAAATTGACCTCGGTTGAACTGCGTGATTATTTGCCTGTGCGCGAGCGCAATGCTTTGTCATTGAACTTAGATTACCGTGCTAGCAAAGATCAAACGTTTTATTCAAAGACTTTTTGGAGTGCATTCAGCGATGCTGAGCGTCGTGATCGCCTGGGTATTAGCAACATCACAGGCGGTTCTGCAGCTGAAGATACAGCTTTTAACGCCCGTGCAGAGCGTAATTTAAGGCAGCGTAAATACACACGTGACATCGTATCGCAAGTCATTGGTGGATCGCATGCTTGGGACGATTGGAAACTAGAAGGTCGCCTTGGATTTAGTTCTGCCAACGAAGATCAACCCGACGCTTTGAACAGCGTGGCATTCAGACAAAACGTGACGGGCTTGACCTACAAGGGCACAACGCTGCCTGTGATTACAGCGCCTGCAGGCAGCTCCCTTTATGACCCCACCAAGTTCACACTCAACGCCATCACATTTCAATCTAGGTTGAGTAAAGACAATGAGAATCATGGCAAATTTGATTTGAGCCGAAAGCTTAACTTTGGAGATGTAGACAGCACTTTGAAGTTTGGATTCAAGTCAAGTCGCCGTGAAAAAACCAACGACACGGACCAGTGGACTTTTAACAGCTCAAACGTGACAAGCCCCAACTATTGGGGTGCAGGTCCAACCACACTGAATGCTTTCAATGGCAGCAACATGGTTGATTTTCCGCAAAAAATTGGTCTGTCAATTGATCCCGCTTTGGTTCGTGCACGTGTTGCTGGCTTAAACAAAACCGGCGCATTGATTGTTTCAACCTCTGCTGTCAGCGACTGGCGCATGAATGAAAACATTGATGCTTACTATGCACAGACTTCTACAGACGTGGGTAACTGGAATATTTTGGCAGGTGTGCGTCAAGAAAACACAAACTTTGAAGCACGCGGCAATCAGTTTTTAAACAATGTGCTCACGCCTAAAACTACAATTCGCAGTTTTGAAAACACCCTTCCTAATTTGCAAATTCGCAATAGCCTGGACAAAGAAACCAGCCTGCGCGCTGCTTTGACAAACTCTGTGGTTAGAGCCAACTTCAGTCAATTGGCGCCAGGTGTTTCTTACAGCTCGCCCACAGAGGCTAGCATTGGCAACCCCGATTTGAAGCCGCTGACCTCTGCCAATTTTGATGCAGGCGTTGAACGCATGCTTGGCAAAGACGGCGTGGTTTCTTTCTATTACTTCACCAAAGACATCAAGGATTTCACTTACACCACCAACATGGCAGGCACGGGCCAATGGGCGGGCTTCACTTCTGCAGTTATAGCCGTGAATGGTGAGAAAGCCAAAGTCAAGGGATATGAACTGGCTTATACGCAAGCTCTTCGTCAGTTGCCAGGTGCCTTGAGTGGTTTGATTGTGGGTGCAAACACCACCATCACAGACTCTACATCGGTCCTGTCACGCTTTGACAAGCCAAGCAATAAATTACTCTCTCGTGAAGTAGCACTGCCAGGCCAATCAGACAGGGTGGTTAATTTGGTGTTGGGCTATGAAGCCGGTCCTTGGAGTGCACGCGTGGCATCCAACTCTAAATCACGTTACTTGTTGCAAACTGGCAGTGACGTGGTTGATGCAAGTCAAGACGCATGGGTAGATGGTCAGAAGCAGATTGATTTGTCTGTTAAGTATCAGATCAACAAATCAACGCTGCTATCGTTTGAAGGCTTGAACTTGAACAAAGAAAAGTACTATGTGTACCTTGGTAATCAGAAGTACAACGTCCAAAATGAGCAATATGGCCGTACATTCCGTATATCTCTAACCATGACTCAGTTCTAAGTGCTTATCTCAATTGATCAGTGGAAGAGGGCTTTGCCCTCTTTCTTTTTTTTGGCAGGCGCTTTTTTAGCAAGTCATTGCGCGTGGTCTGCTGGGCACTACACCACCAAAACCACGTATCAACCGCAGCAACAGCAAGCTACCTACGAACCGGTGCCCAATGGGTTTGTGCCAATTCATACACAGTTGGTAGCGCGGCATGGCTCACGCGGACTGTCTGGCATGAAAGCTGATGTGGCTTTGCTCAACCTGTGGAAGTTGGCGCAGCAACAAAACGCACTGACCCCACTTGGAGAAAAACTGGGTCCTCAGCTTGAAAAGTTGATTGAAGTCAATGCATTGTTGGGATATGGCGTGCTGAGCAGCCCGCCGGGATATGGCAACTTGTCTTTAAGGGGAGTGCAAGAGCACGAGGCCTTGGCCCAAAGAATGGTGCAGCGTTTGCCTAGCCTGTTTACGCAGATAGAAGATGCGGCCATGACGTCTAGCGTTCCGCCAATTAGAGTTCAGCACTCGGGTGTTAACAGAGCCAAAGACAGTGCCCAATCTTTTGTTAACTCATTGGTGAATCAAAAGCCCAAACTTAAGCCACTCATTGATTCTCCAACTGTCGATCGATTTTTACTTTATTTTCATCGCTTGAATGAGCGTACAGATGCTGCAAATAAAGAGTCTGATACAAATGCCAAGACATTTAAAAACAGCCAAGCGTATCAAGCCTATAGCAAAAGTGTTCGCGTATCTTCCAAAGTAGATTCAATTCAAAACTCAAACGATATGCGATCAACTGCAAATTCCGTTTTATTGCGCTTGTTTAAGCCGGCATTTTTGGAGTCTATGCAAAATGGAAAATTCAGTGTCTCCAACACTGGTAAATTCAGTTTCAAAACAAAAGATGGTTTGTACCAAGCGCAATTGGAGGGTGATGGCCGCACGCAAATTCGCACACCCATTGACGCTCTCTTAGCCTTGTCTTCAGTCTATGAAATTGCACCCAGCCTTCAGCATGAACTAGGGTTTGATTTTGATGCTTATTTCACCACCTCAGAAGCCAAGGTTCTGGCTGAGGCAAATGACGCTGAAGACTTTTACGTTAAGGGCCCAGGCATTGCTGAAGACGAACCTGTTAACCATGCAATGGCTGAGGGTTTATTAAAAGATTTTTTTGAGCAAATCCAAAAAACAAATCAAAGTACCTTGCGGGCAGGTGCAAGTTTGAGATTTACGCATGCAGAAATAATCGTTCCATTTGCCAGTCTTTTAAAAATTCCTGCTTTAACTCAGCCCTTGCCTTTAAGTCAAAATTATTCATACACAAGCAGTGCTTGGCGAGGCGAGTTGATAGCGCCATTTTCAGCCAACGTTCAATGGGATACCTTTAGAAATTCTCAAGGTTTGCTGATTGTCAGAATGTTGTACAACGAAAAAGAAACGAACTTTAAGCCGCAATGCAATTCGGCAAAGCTTCACCCTCAAAGCTATTTTTATGAATTGAGTGCACTGATGACTTGCTATTCAGCTCATTAGCCGCAAGTTTGAAACTAGCATCGCTCTCCACAACACCAAATCAAAGTTAGTGGCTAGATTTCTGATCGATTGGAGTGACTAAAGAATGAATGATAAACAAATTGCAGAGATTGATTTGTTGGCCTTGCTGCATCAACTAGCCGATGCATCGGGTCAAGCGATCATGCCGCACTACCGCACCGCTCTAGTGGTGGACAACAAGATGGGCGATGCAGGCTTTGATCCTGTGACGCACGCAGATCGCGCCGCCGAGCTGGTCATGCGCCAGTTGCTGGCTCAGATAGCTCCCCATCACGGAATCATCGGAGAAGAGTTTGGACGCAAGCGAGATGATGCAAAGTTTGTGTGGGTGTTAGATCCCATCGATGGCACGCGAGCCTTCATGAGTGCAATGCCAACTTGGGGCACTCTGATTGCTTTGCTGGAAGATGGGCAGGCCGTCTTGGGTGCTGTTGATCAGCCATTTTTAAAGGAGCGATTTTTCGGCAATGGCGAGCAATCATGGATGCGCAGCGCCTCGGGTCAATCCCTTTTGCGTACACGCGAAACGGCAAACCTTGAGAGCGCAATTGTTTGGGTCAGCTCGACCTTTACGGCTAACCCTGTGGCGCTCGCAAGGGTGGAGCGATTAAGGGATCGCGTGAAGCTCCTGCGCTACGGCAGTGATTGCTATGCGTATCCAATGCTTGCTGCTGGTCATATCGATGCCGTCATTGATACCGGCCTTGAGATTTATGACATCGCAGCTCATCTGCCTGTAATTGCAGGCGCTGGCGGCTCAGTGCTTGGCTTGGAGGGTGAGCCGCCTTTGAAGTCCAGTGGCATCATCGCGGCCAGCAAGGGCTGGTTGGCCGAGCAGTTGCAAGAGATCCTTGCTGCCTCTTGAAAGGGGAAATGAGGTAGCTCTACTTATTAGACGCAAATGAATTTCAATTGGCTATGGAAGTCTTGCAGGAGTGGCGCCTTGAAAGGTACTACAT
>ENA-ORFA01000370-ORFA01000370.1-marine-metagenome-genome-assembly--contig:-NODE-370-length-19203-cov-3.748562_pt1 | contig 19203 bp, 14 predicted proteins | sample MGYA00248621_ERZ508587 | MGnify/ENA primary metagenome ERZ508587 (study PRJEB26250, sample SAMN06266239) | marine metagenome | isolation source: Columbia River Estuary | place: USA:Columbia River Estuary... | reverse complement strand
GTTGGTGACCGACCTTCCGGGTAATTCGTCGCGATTGACGGCTGGCTCGTTTGGTGTGAAGCGGGTTCTCGTGAACGGCGTGACGATTGTTGAAAACGGTGTGGCCAATGGTGCAGTGCCCGGAACAGTGTTGAAGTCTGGCAAAGACACCTACACCGTCCTCGCCCGCTAACCATCACTTTTCCCCACTTTGGAATATGGCTGCCGCTAGGCGGTAACTAGATTCCAAAGTGGTAGATAATTACCGCAAGAGCGTCAGGCGACTTTGAACTGCAACGTGCGTTGGGTCACGGTTCGGCTGATCATCGAGATCACCTCCATGAGATGATCCGAGACATCAGCAGTCGTCGGACGGAGAATCTGCCAACCAAGTAGGGCGGCTTGCATATCTCGAAGCTTGTCTCGGTGTATCGCCACGACAGTGTCGTGTAATTCTCCGTCCACCTCAACGCCAAGCTTGATGTCGGGACGGGCGACGTCTATGTGGATCGTGTGATTACCGGGGATTTCAATGGGAAATTGTCTTTGCCAGCGCGGATCTCGTTCCTCTAGCGCCCGTGCAAGTTCAAGTTCGGGGTGACTCATCGCGATTGGCAACTCATCAGGCCGACCCAAAATCACTCTGCGAAAACGAGCGGATCCGTGCCGCCCCATTTTCACTGCACGACTACCGAACTCCCGAACACCCGACATGGTCACTAGTTCGCGGTTGAGACAATCTTCGTAAGCCGACAGCAAAGTACGATCATCAACTTCAAGGGCGATCTCGAAAAGGGTTTGCCGAGGAGAACTCACGCTCCATCCATGGATTGACGTGACAATTTCTGGTTCGGGCAAGTTGACTCTGCGGATTCGGACTCCAGTGAGATTTGGATGAAATTTAGTATTTACTGAAATCTCGACCCTGTCTCGAGGGACTCTTCGGATTCCCCAATATTGAGCGGCACTGACCCCTGATGCCCATGACTCTGGAACTGCAAAACAAGCGGCAGCGATCTCGGCCTCGAAGTTAAGGTGCTCATCACTGAGCGCATAAACCATCCCTCGATGAACTCGACGTAAAATTCCTCGAGAGACAAGTCGAGTTATTGCACTCGGACTGAAATGCAATTGCTTGAGATCGTCGAGCAACACGAGGCCGGATCGTTGCTGTGCGATCTTGATGAGTAGCGAGAGTTTGTCTTCCATGCCCAAATGTGGGAACAATTGCATATTTTGGGAGATGCCCAATGATCAAATTTCCCCACTTTGGAATATGGCTACCGCTAGGCGGCAGCCATATTCCAAAGTGGCAGAAAAAGGGGAGGGCCGCCGTGGGAGTGTTCCCAGGGCGGCCCTCGTTGCTTACTTCATTGTTTACTTACTTAACTACTTACTTACTTCTGTTGACCGTGTGGTCAGCTGATCGGTACCCAATCGCTGATAACAACACCACAGTTGACCGGTGCGGCACAACCGTTGTACAAGCCGTTGGCATCAGGCGCAGTATCAAGTGCTGCTGCGGTGATACGAACAGTGTGCAAGGCATTGGCTGCGTATGGCTTGCCTGGCGCAAACTTGCCAGTTCCGCCACCAGCAAGTGCCAACGGCACTTCGCCAAGGTTCAACACGGCATCGATGTATGACTGACGCGTCGGGTTGACGCCCGCTGCAGTCAAACCAAGATTCATGATGTTCGCCAAAGCACATTCCTGTGGCGTGTAGTCAGAAATCAAGGTCTTTCCATTGGCATCGGTGTAGATGTTTCCAGCCGGCACGCCGGAATTGGATGGGCCACCGTAGTACTCAGTGAAGCTGGCATCGTAGAACGCACGGCACTCTGCTTCGAACTCGGTGTCGGCACGAAGTGCAGTTCCGTCAGTTGAGTGGTCGTAAGCGGTGACACAGTCACTACCTACAGCTGCTGCTGGTGCACGGCTCAAACCGAATGCTGAACAACCAGATGATGAAGTATCAAGCAAAGAGAACTTCAATCCTGCAGCTGCAGCAGCACCCCAGAAACCTTGGGTTTCTGTGAATGGTGTAGCCACGAAAGTATGAACAGCACCTTCGGCTTGGAAGACGGCTACAGCGGCAGCGCCTTCTTCGTTAGTTGCAGCAGCATCACCCTGGGTTGAGTTGATTTCAATCAACTTCGGTGTGAATCCACCAGCGGTCAAAGCAGCTTCAGCAGCCTTGCCGGCAGCTGACAATGCGACGGTGTTGTTTGACAAGATGCCAACGACCGAGCCGGGTGCGGCATCAGTTGAGTTCATCCAAGCAGCAACGCCGGCTTCGCCAACAGCCTCTGACGGTGCGGCAAGTGAAATTGCGAGACCGGTGTCAAGTTCTGCCTGGCCCATGACGTCGCCGTACATGATGACTGTTCCGGCATCGAGCAAGCACTTGCGAGCAGTTGACGACAAGCCAGTTCCGTTCACGACCATGAACAATTCATTGTCAACGGTTGCTGCTGAACACAAGGTGTCGAACGTGCTTGGATCAAGCGGGTTCCAGACGAGGCGAACTGGTTCGACCATACGTCCGTTGATGCCACCGTCGGCGTTCCACTTTTCGAAGAAGACGTTCCAACGATCAAACAAGTGATCGGTCGTCAGAGTCTCGGGAATCGAGATACCCATGGCACGGATGGCTTCAAGGTCTGATACAGCGACGCCAATTTTGATGGTGTCGGCAGTGATGCCTACATCTGAAGCAGTCAATTCTTCTGCTACTGGTGCTTCGGTGACTGGAGCTTCGCTGACTGCGGGTGCTTCAGTTGTTACTGAGCCGCCGTCATCGCCGCCACAAGCGGCAACAATAAGTGAGGCGCCCGCGACGAACGCGAGCGCAATGCGTGATTTCTTCATGTGATATCCCCCTCGGATGTTGTGAAGTCGGTGTGCCACTAGGCCAACCGCATGGGCAACTTAGCAGAAAAATTGGCCGTTTCTGACGGTCCGTCAGAAACTTCTGACGGACCGTCAGATTTTTCTGATTCGCCGTGAGAACTAGCGCCAAGGCGCACTATTGTTCCAAAAGAAGTTTCGGGGGGAAAATGCAGGATTCTGAGGGTAAACAAGCCGCACAACCTTCGGCGGCGGCTTTGGCAGCATCGATCGTGGTTGACGAGCAAAATCGGCGAGACCGAGACAATCAGGCTGATTCGGCAGCCGAATACGAGGCAGCGCCTCAGAGCGCAATGACTTTGCGCCAGGGTCTTCGAACTGGCGGATTCAGCGTGGCGACTGTTTTGCTGTTATTTACGATCTTTGAAGAGTTTGACCGGGTCGCCATGCACGTGCTTGGCCCCGACATCCAAGAGTCTCTAGGTATCTCAGACACTGTCTTGTTGGGTCTGCAAAGTTTTGGCGGCGTGGTCTTAGTGCTGGCAACGATGCCATTTGCCTGGCTGGCCGATCGTCGCCGACGAGTTCGAGTGATGTCGAGCGCCTCCGCACTATGGCTGGTCTTCGTTGCTCTGACCGGGTCTGTGGTCAACACCTTTCAGATGGGACTAGCTCGCGCCGGTTCGGGATTTGGTGCAGCAGCTCGTGTTCCGATTGGGCCATCACTCGTTGCCGACCAGTATCCGCTTGCTGTTCGTACGCGAATCTTCGCGATTGAAGCTCTCGGTCGACCACTTGGTCAAGTTCTCGGCCCTTTGTTTGCCGGCGCAATTGTTGTTGCTGCTGGAGACGATGCCGGCGACTGGCGTGTCGTCTTCTTTGCTTTGATGATCCCAGCCGGTTTAACAATCTTGTGGTCCTTCACGTTGAAAGAGCCAACTCGTGGTCGTCAAGAGCAAGAAGCAATACTCGGCGAAGCAGTAGTTGATGCCGAAGCAGAACCACCCGTGTTGTTATCTGCAGCATTTCAACGTTTGAAGAAGGTGCGCACCTTCTATTACCTGGTCGTCGGCATCGGAGTTCTTGGATTTGCCCTTATTGCGGTGCCCGGAGCATTCAACCTGCTCTTGAAAAACTCTTATGACTACAGCGCGTTTACGCGTGGTTGGATTGGTGCTATCACCTGGTCGGGAGCGTTAATCGGAATTCCGCTGGCTGGTCGTATCGGCGAAAAGTTGTTTAGGCGTAACCCGCCGTCGGCTCTGCGAATGATGGGTATTTGCATTCTTTGTTACGGAATTTTCGTCACGGTAGGTATGCGTTTTCAGAGTGCAGCAGTGATGATTGCTTTTGTCACTATTGGCAATGCATTCCAGGGTGCGGCGTTTACGCAAATGGGTCCTGCGATCTCGGCCATTGTGCCGTACCAAATGCGTTCGCAAGCATTTGCCATGGTTGGCGTGTACATCTTCTTGATGGGTGGCTTCTTTGGTGGACTTCTCGCTGGCGGACTGTCTGACGCTCACGGTGAACGAACCGCGTTGACGTCCGTCGTTCCACCTGCAGCATTGCTGGGCAGTCTGTTGATCATTTACGGCAGTCGTTACATGAAGCGCGACATCGCACTCACGATTGGCGAGTTAAAGGAACAACAAGCTGAATCGCAGCGATTGCACAATGATCCTGGCAATATTCCGGTTCTGCAGGTACGCAACGTCGACGTTAGCTATGGCAACTTGCAAGTTCTGTTCGACGTAGGTTTCGACGTACGTAAAGGCGAAGTCCTTGCCTTGCTCGGAACGAACGGTGCTGGCAAGTCGACAATCTTGAAAGCGATTTCGGGACTCGTGATGCCCGATCGCGGCGTGGTTCGTATGAATGGTCGCACGATCACCTTGGTTGAACCGCAGTACCGAGCCTCGATGGGATTGGTATTAGTTCCAGGTGGCGAAGCGGTGTTTAGTTCAATGACTGTTGAAGAAAACCTTCAGGTGTGGAGCCGTCAGATCGCCGATCATGGTAAGCGTAAAGAGAAGTTGGCGCAGGTGTACGAAACATTCGAGATTTTGTGGCAACGACGAGATCAGCGTGCCGGATCATTGTCGGGTGGTCAGCAACAAATGCTGGCACTGGCCAAAGCAGTGATGCTCGATCCCGAACTGCTGTGCATCGATGAACTTTCGCTCGGTCTGGCGCCCGTTGTCGTACAAGATTTGTTGAAGATCGTGGAGAAGCTCAAAGAGCAAGGAGTCACCATGGTCATCGTTGAACAATCGGTGAACGTGGCTCTCTCGATAGCTGATCGGGCGGTCTTTATGGAACGAGGCCAAGTGAAATTTGAGGGACCTGCCCAAGAACTTCTTGAACGCGACGATCTCTTGCGAGCCGTCTTCTTGTCAGGAGCGGGAGCATGAGTGCATTAATCGCACTGACGTATTCCAACGACATTATGTTCGACGGGCTGATTCAAGGTCTTGTCTATTCGCTAGTTGCATTTGGGCTTTTGCTGATTTATCGGGCCACGGGTGTTATCAACTTTGCTCACGGACAAATCGGCGCATTCGGCGGCTACATCATGGCGCTCTTGCAAGTGCGCTACGACATTGCATACGGATTGTCATTACCTATCGCCTTGCTGTGTGGAGTCCTACTTGGTGTTGCGGCAGAACTAGTACTGCGACGACTGTTTACTCAGCCCCGGCTATTACTTTTCGTCGCCACTCTTGGTCTGACACAAGTGATTCAACTGCTGCAGTTACGTCTACCCATTCCAGACGAGCAGGCAACCAACGTCACCTTCCCAGTGTTGATTAGTGGAAACTGGGAGGTCGCCGGCATCAATGTCACTGGCCCGCAGTTAATGGTTCTGCTTTTCGTGCCAGCGCTCATGATCTTTTTGGGTTGGTTATTCCATCGCAGTGCATTCGGTATGGATGTCCGAGCAACCGCCGACAACTTCCCGGCCGCACGCCTTGCTGGTATCGGAGTTCGCAGTGTCTCAACAAAGGTGTGGGCATTGGCCGGATTGCTCGCAGCACTGAGCGCACTATTGATCGCCCCGCTACAAGGCGGCTCCATTGCTTCGGTGCAAAATGCATTGGGTCCCAAGATGCTCCTTCTCTCGCTTGTTGCAGCGATGGTTGGACGAATGAAGTCGTTCACTTGGACGCTCGTCGGCGGACTTTTGGCTGGAGTCGTCGATCGCTTCTTGATCACCTGGTCTTTGAGCGGAGATTTGCCGGCAGGCTCGAACGTCGCGGTGCTCTTTGTCGTCATCATCGTTGTGTTGTTTACGGTTGGCCGTTCGGCATCAATGAAAGACGAGGCATGGCAACTCTCTTCTAAGGTTCGCGCCGCTCGTGTTGAATTAACTCGTCACCCGTTGTATCGCGGTTTAACTTTTGCTGGCTTTGGTCTGATCGCTGCTCTTGCTCTTGTTTTGCCCAGTCAGGTCGATAAGGCGAGCGACATGCTGAAGTTTTCTTCAGTCCCGGTGTATCTGATCATCGCCCTCTCGGTCACGGTAATCACTGGTTGGGGTGGACAACTTTCGCTGGGTCAATTTGGGTTCGTTGCTTTGGGTTCGTATCTCACGATCTATTACGCCAACGACCTGCCGTATTTGGTGGCGTTGCCCATTGGTGTGGTGTGGGGTGTCATTGCCGCGGTGATTGTTGGAATTCCGGCGCTGCGAGTGAAAGGTCTGTACCTGGCGGTCGTCACATTGGGATTTGGTTTAGCGATTCGTTCATGGTTCGTCGTTGGCGAGAAGTTTGCTCCTGGTGGCGGTGGAAGTGCGCAATTGAACGTCGACCGAAATGAAGGTTTCCGTTTGATTTTCTGGACCGTTAAGGGAAAGAACTTTGACGGGGTGTACTACTTCGTTCTTCTGATGGCGCTTGTGGCAATCACGGTGGTCTGGAGAATTCGTCGCACCGGAATTGGGCGTTCAATCATCGCAACGCGCGATAACGAAACTGCGTCTTCGGCGTACACCGTTGCACCGAACCGAGCAAAGCTTTTGGCATTCGCGGTATCTGGTGGTCTTGCTGCTCTGGCCGGAGGATTGTTGCCGCTTGTTGCCCGTAATGCTCAATTCAAAGTTGACGGGTTGCTCTTTGATTTTGATGAGTCACTCCGCATTGTGTCTGTGGCAGTTGTCGGAGGTATCGGATCGATCACAGGCGCAGTTTTAGGAACTTTGCTCATCATCGCAGTTCCCCTGTTCTTTGACGGAACCAAACAAGTCGAACTTTTCGCCAGTGGTTTTGGCATGTTGATCGTTTTGTTGTATTTCCCAAGCGGATTGATTTCAATCGTCCACTCAGGTCGTGACAACTTATTGAACTGGATTGCACGTCGTTCAAATTGGACTCCACCAGTTCGAAAAGATGGAACTGCAGTTGCTTCGCTCGGCTCTGGGAAAAAAGTCGTAACGACTGGCACGCCTCTCATCACAAAGGGACTCTCTGTGACATTGGGGGGTCGAACAATTGTCAATGATGTTTCGCTTGAAGTTCGAAGTGGTGAAGTAGTTGGCCTCATCGGAACAAACGGTGCTGGAAAAACAACGATCGTGAATGCGATATCGGGTTTTGTGCCGTCGTCGGGTGTCATTGAATTGTTCGGTCAAGATGTTTCAAAGATGCCCGCTTATAAACGAGCCCGATTGGGTCAAGGTCGAGCATTTCAAAATGCGCGACTGTTCAGTTCGCTCACTGTTCGTGAAACTTTGATGGTTGCCCTTGAATCTCGTCAACGCTCGATTCTCATTCCATCAATTTTGGCGCTACCTCCGTCGCCCAAGCATGAAGGCCGCAAACGACGAGAAGCCGACGAAATCATTTCTTATCTTGGTTTAGGTCGCTACGCCGATTCATTGATGGGCGAACTGTCAACCGGAACTCGGCGCATCGTAGAACTTGGGTCCTTGATTGCTTTGGATTCAAAATTGATGTTGCTTGATGAACCAACTGCTGGTGTTGCACAGCGGGAGACCGAAGCATTTGGTCCACTGATTCGCATGATCAAAGAAGAACTTGGTGCATCAATTTTGATCATTGAGCACGATATGCCGATGGTGATGTCGATTTCTGATCGCATTTACTGTCTTGAAGCGGGTCATGTCATTGCCGAAGGTGCGCCTGATGCAATTCGAAGGAATCCTGCGGTGATCGCGAGTTATCTCGGGACCGACGAACGCGCAATTCAGCGCAGCAATACCAAAGACTGAAAGCCTTCGAGGGAATCAGCTGTGACTGATACACAATTCAACGCACTTCTTGCACCGGGACGTATTGCTGGTCTTGATTTGGATAATCGAGTGTTTCTTCCAGCGATGGATATGAATCTGTGTGTTGAGGGCGAAATCAGTGACGGCGAGATTGCGCATTACACGGCTCGTGCTGCAGGTGGCACGGCAATGGTCATCACCGGGACCGGTGCGGTCGCGTGGCCTATTGGCGCAACGAGTCGTCACCAACCGGCATTTTCGGATGACAAATTCATTCCTGGAATACGGCGTCTAGCCGACTCAATTCACGCGGTTGGCGGGAAGTTGTGCATGCAACTCTGTCACCATGGCAAGACGGCAAGTGTCGATACTGCAGATGGTCGTCCGCAGTTAGTTCCCTCGCTTCTTGAGGGCGGTCCCGATTTGTCGGCTTTGCGTGATAGTCCGATGTCCGAGTTGATGGGGCTTGCAACCGCAACTCAAGGAAAAAAGGCGACATACAAGATCGCCGATGAAGACGATCTTGCGTGGGTCATTGATCAGTTTGCTCAAGCTGCTCGACGAGTTAAGGATGCGGGTGTCGACGCGATTGAGATCCATGCCGCCCATGGTTATCTTCTGTCAACATTTTTGTCGCGTGGATATAACAAACGAGACGATCGTTGGGGAGGCTCCCTAGAAAATCGTGCACGATTGACATGCGAAGTCGTTAAGGCAATCAAAAAAGTTGTTGGCGTTGACTTTCCAGTTCTGGTCCGAGTGAATGGGTTTGAGTTTGGGCTCACAGACGGTCTGACTCCTGAAGAAACCGCTCGTGCGGCGGCAATGATCGAAGAAGCAGGGGCGGACGCCATCCATGTCTCGGCAAATGCCCACAACCCTTTTGCAGATTTCACACAGGGACCTTTGCCCGCTGGGGTTGCGCAGTATCGCGAATACACAAAAACCATTAAGCAACATGTAACGATTCCGGTTGTTGCGGTCGGACGCATGCTTCCCGAAGTAGCTAATGAGATGTTGGCGCTCGGTGAATGTGATTTCGTTTCAATGGGTCGACAGTTGCTGGCCGACCCAGAACTGGTGAACAAAATCAAAGATGGAGCGCGGCAGTCAGTGCGCCCGTGCATCAACTGTTACGTCTGCGTCGAACAAAACTTCTTTGACGGCAACCCAAAGTGTGCAGTCAATCCGGCATTGTGTAATGAAAGTGTTGCTGTTCTTGCACCAATGGTGAGAGCAAAGCATGTGGTGGTCATTGGTGGTGGACCTGGTGGAATGGAGGCGGCGCGAGTTGCAGCACTTCGTGGAGCCAAAGTCACTCTGATTGAAAAGGGTTCGCGTCTTGGCGGAACGATGTGGTTTTCTCAGTTGACGACTCCCGCCAACCAACTGTTGGTCGATTGGTTTACGCACGAAATTGAACGACTGAACGTTGATGTTCTTTTGTCGACTGAAGCGAACCGCGATGTGATTGCGGCACTGAATGCCGACGAGGTCATTGTGGCTACTGGCGCTCGACGTGGTCTTCCAAATGTTCCCGGAGCAGAACTTTCGCATGTGCTGACTGGTGATGCATTGCGAGCGGTGATCACTGGCGAGAAAGATTCAGGAAATCGCTCGCTGAGTGCATTAGGCAAAGTCATTGTTGCCACTGGCAGAACAATCGGATTGTTGAATTCGGTTGATCGCATTCGATCGTTATCGAAGACCTGGATGCCCGTGGGAAAGCGGGTTGTTGTCATCGGCGGAGGATTAGTTGGTCTAGAACTCGCAGAGTTTCTCGCCGAACGCGGTCGGAAAGTCACTGTTCTTGAAGAGGGACCCCATATGGGGCTTCCCATGGCCATGCCGCGTCGCTGGACGGCAGTCATCAAAGCAACGAAGCACGGGGTACTGCTAGTTCGCGATGCCTCGGTTGTTTCAATCGACAAGGTTTCAGTTCGATACCGAGTCGGTGAAGACGAATTTGAAGCTCGTGGCGACACGGTAGTTGTTGCATCACAGGTTGAGCCCGATTCAAAACTGGCGGACGAATTGTCGGGTCTCGGAATTCGCATACAAGTAGTAGGAGATGCATTAAACGTGGGATATATCGAAGGTGCGATGCATACGGCACACGAGGTGGCACGTGAGCTCTGAAGTGAAGTCATTGACGTTCGCCGATCATGTTCGGGCGAGAAGTAGTGATGACAACGTGGCGATTCGTTTTGAAAATGAGACGTTGACCTATCGCCAATGGTGCGCGGGAGTGGCGGAGCGTGCAGCTTTGTGGCTCAGCATCTTGAAGGATCGTCCAGCAGGCTCGGCTCCACATATTGGTGTCTTGCTTGAGAACACCCCAGAGTTCACCATGTGGTTGGGAGCTGCCGCAGTAACAGGGTCGGTGGTTGTGGGAATTAACCCAACACGCCGTGGTGCTGAGTTGGCTCGAGATATCACGCACACGTCGTGCCAGATAGTTGTTACCGAGATCAGTCAAGTTGCGCTTCTTGATGGACTCGACCTTGGCGCGGCAAATGGTTTTATCTTTGTGACAGAGTCAAACGAATATGCCGAGTCAGTACATGCATATGCCGGGGCTGTGTTGCCAACTTTCGAAGAATGTCCCGTTGACCCCACAGATACGTTTTTGTTGCTCTTTACATCGGGTACTAGTGGCGCACCCAAAGCAGTTGTCACTAGTCATCAACGGTTGAATTTTGTTGCACAGTCAATGAACATGATCATTGCGCTGACGCCAGAAGATACAACGTACATTTGCATGCCCCTGTTTCATTCAAATGCTCTTTTCACAGCGTGGGCTCCAAGTTTGGTTTACGGATCAACTATTGCTTTGCGCCGTAAATTCTCGGCGAGCGAATTCTTATCTGATGTCAGAACTTTTGGTGCGACTTACTTCAACTACGTCGGCAAACCATTGACGTATGTTTTGGCCACACCTGAAAAGGCCGACGATCGCGATAATCCGCTGCGTCGTGGATTTGGTAATGAAGGCTCAGAAATTGATTTGCTGCGATTTGCAGAACGGTTCGATTGCAAACTCACCGATGGCTACGGACAAACCGAAACTGGAGCTTCAATTGTGCGTGTTCCCAACATGCCTACTGGATCGCTCGGCGTGGCAGCGCAAGCAACAATCACTGTGCGTGATCCCGCAACCAACCAAGAATGTCCTCGCGCAATTTTTGATGCCGACCGTCGACTTCTGAACGCCGAGGAAGCCACTGGCGAAATTGTGAACGGTGGCGGCGGAACTTTCGAGGGATACTGGAATAATCCGGAAGCAAATAGCGAACGAATTCGTGATGGTGCTTACTGGACCGGAGATCTGGCATACCGCGACGATGATGGCTTTTTCTACTTCGCTGGTCGAAGTGCCGATTGGATGCGCGTCGATGGCGAAAACTTTGCGGGTGCTCCGATTGAAGGTATTTTGATGCGTCATCCCAATGTGATTCTTGCTGCTGTCTACGGCATTCCAGATTTTGATATGGGTGATCGCGTGATGGCGGCGTTGCAGTTACAACCAGGTACAACAATTGACTCGGCAGAGTTTGCAGAATTCTTGCGAGCACAATCAGATCTTGGTCCGAAGTGGGTGCCGAGCTTTGTTCAGATTGTTGTCGATTTCCCGATGACCCCGTCAAACAAAGTGATTAAGCGCGAACTTGTTCTTCGACGTTGGCATGATGTTGAACGCCATGACGATGTTCAATTGTGGTGGCGTCCATCGAAAGAGATTGCTTTTTCGCAATTCACTCGGGTTGAAGCAACTGAGCTCCGCGCAAAGTTTGCGGCCAACAATCGCGGTGCACTGCTGGATTGATTCGCTACGGAATCAACGCAATTTTTCCGGCTACTTTGCGGTCTTCAAGATCTTGTAGGGCTTGTGCTGCCTGCTCTAATGAATATGTCTGAGGCTCAACGGGTCGGAGTTCTCCAGCCGCAATCAATTCCATGACTTGGGCCAACATGCGATCATTGAGTCCAGGGTTCTTGCCAGCCCATCCGCCCCAATCAACGCCAGTGACTCGACGATTACGCAAGAGCACTTGATTGGCCGGAAGTTTTGGAATGCCTGCAACAAATCCGATCACGAGATACTGCCCATCGTCGGTGAGCGCACGCAAGCACGTTTCGCCGAGTTCGCCACCCACTGGGTCGTACAAGTAATCAATGCCACCACCAGAAAGACGTTTGGCTTCTTCTTTCACCTCGTCGGCCGGAAGCGTTGAATCAATAACTGCGAATGCTCCTCGTTCGGTGGCAAGGTGACGCTTCTCTTCAGTTGATGCTGCAGCGATGACGCGTAGCCCAAGTGCTCGACCGACATCAACTGCGCCCAGTCCGACTCCGCTTCCTGCACCTAAAACCAAGAGGTGTTTGTCGCGTTCAACATGAGCGCGCTCAACAAGTGCAAACCATGCCGTCAAGTAACTCTGCATGAAGGTTGCGGCCTGGCCGTCAGAGAGCGTGTCAGGCAGTTTCATGATGCGTTTGGCGGGCACGACTGCTTCTGAGCTGAATCCTCCTAAGCCGACATTGGCGAAGACTCGCGTTCCGAGGGCCACGTCAGAGACATCTGGTGCAACTTCGGTGATACGACCGACGACTTCCATGCCTGGCACAAATGGTGTTGGTGGTTTGATTTGGTATTTGCCTTGCACAAACAAGGCATCAACAAAATTGACCCCGCACGCAGTCACGGCGATACGGACTGAGCCAGGGAAGAGATCGGGTGACGGTCGTTCCTCTAGTTGCAATTCGGATAGTGGGGCGAATTGGTGACAAACGATTGAACGCATGTTTCAACCGTAGCGATCCCTGAAGTACTCGTACGATCTGACACACTGTCAGATACGGAATTTGATGTGAGGGGTAGTCATGGGGACAATCTGTGTGACGGGTACAGCGTCGGGTATTGGCGCTGCGACCAAGGCAAAACTTGAGGCACAAGGTCACCGGGTCATTGGGGTTGACCTGCGAGGCGCCGACGTATGCGGCGACCTTTCTCAGCCGGGAGACCGGCAGCGCATTGTTGATGAAGTGAACGCACTATGCGGGGGAGTACTTGACGGTCTCGTGCCTTGTGCCGGTGTCAGCACCCCGGTGCCCAACGAACTCATTGTGCGCGTGAATTTTTATGGAACCTTAGCCATTGTCAATGGTCTGCGCCCAGCCCTTGAAAAAGGAACGAACTCGGCCGTTGTGATGATTTCTTCAAACTCGACAACGATGACTCCTGGCCTATCGGTCGATGACGCCATGGCCTACCTGCAGCAAGATGAAGAATCGGTTGTCGCGCGATTTAGTTCTCCTGCAGCCTTCGTCGCGTATCCCGCAGGCAAATTGGCGGTCGCCTTCTGGGTTCGTATGAACGCTGCAGATTGGATGAAGTCTGGTATCCGATTAAATGCGGTTGCCCCGGGCGTTATTGACACGGGTATGACACGCCCCTTGCTTGATATGCCCGGCGTGAAGGATTCGCTCGACATGATTCCGATTCCGCGCGGTCGTTGGGGTCAGCCTGAAGAAATTGCTAACGCGATTGCATTTTTGGGTTCGAGCGAAGCATCGTACGTTGTCGGTCAGATCTTGTTTGTCGATGGCGGAACTGACGCGCTTTTGCAGCCGACTGCGCATCCACATCCGCTTCCAGGGGGACCACGGACGTGACACATTCGAATGGTTTGCGGCATGAAGACCCGACTGCGTGGTTGATCGCGTCTGAAGAGATTCGACAACTCGCAAGTCGATATGCGATCTTTTACGGCGCCCGCGACACACAAAATCTTGCTGAATTATTCATTCCAGACATCAAGGTGACACGTGAATCATCGGGTACTCAGGCCTTGAAAGAAAGTTTTGATGGACAGATGCACGCGTTGGGTCGGGTCATTCTTCAAGTCAACAACCACCTCATTGATGTTGCTGATCAAACAAATGCAACCGGGATCGTGTCGTGTCGTGGAGAAATTGAAGATGCCGATGGAAATTGGATCATCCATCAAATTCAGTATCACGATACGTACAAGCGTGTTGATGGACGCTGGTTCTTTGCTCGACGCAAACATTTGTTGTGGTACGGACACACGATGCCCAATGCGCCAGTTGGCTTGGCCGACGCGAATTGGCCCGCAAGCCAAATGGGCAAAGGCGAATTACCTGAATGTCTTGAGTCATGGCAAACCTGGAAGTCAAATAACTGACCCTGTTTAATTGATCTACGGGCCAGCCAAGATGTGGGTTCGTCCGTTCACAGCAAATCGCGATTCAAGTTCGTTTTTGTCGGCGGGAGTCATGAGTCGAAGCGGTTGATTCCGCTCAGCTCGCCAAAATACTTCGTCGGTAGTTTGCCATTTGGTTGCTCGAAGTGGTGGCTTATGCACTTTGTTGTTGGCGGTTAAGGGCATCTCTTGAGTGACGCGTACGAGTTGGGGTGACCACTTCGTACCGAGATCACGCTGTTGCAACAAGAACTCATCAAAATCTGTAGGCGAAAATCGAGCGGAAGCATTCATCTCGATTGCAACCATGACCATGTCGCCGGTCGTGGGGTCGGGCACTGGATACACAGCAGCCATGACGACTCCGGGAAAACGCGAAACAATATTTTCCACTGGTGCCGCGGCAAAGTTTTCGCTATCGACTCGCAACCAATCGGCACTCCGTCCACCGAAGTAGAAGAAGCCGTTATCGTCTCGGTAGCCAAGATCGCCAGTCCAATACCAGCCATTGCGGACACGCTCTGTGGAAGCTTCGCGATTGTTGTAATAGCCCTCAAACGAAGTGCCACCACTTAGGCTGACAATTTCACCGATGCACTCGGGGTTGGCGATCGCACCAAACTCATCAAATTGGACTCGTGGACACTCAATGTTGGTGTCTGGATCAATGATGCATACTTGGCCCGCCATATCAGCGCGTTCTTTGCCAAGCGCATTTGCTGGTGTGTCCGGGTGCGAATAATCGCGACGACGCTTTCGCTTGAGCCATAGCCCTCAACAAGATCGCAGGCAAAGCGTTCAAGAAAACGTTCGCGGTCAAGCGCACTTGCTTCGGTACCGAAACCCAAGCGCAATTTGTTGTTCTTGTCACCATCAGATTCTGGCTGGCCAAGGATGTAGGCGATTGTGCGGCCGACGTAAGTGAAGTATGTGCAGCCATGTTGCTGTACATCAGGCATGAAATTGCTTGCGGAGAATTTGCGCCGAAGAACAATGGTTGCGCCAACAGCAAGGGCAGGCCCCCAGCAGGCCATCAGGGCGTTGCCATGGAAAAGTGGCATCGGGCAATAGCAAACTTCTTCAGCAGTGACACCGTAAATCTCTCCGGCGCGAACACTCGCGGTTGCCATGCGCTGGTTGGTGCACACAACTGCTTTGGGTGCACTTGTTGAACCAGATGTGAAGAGCAAAAAGAGAATGCTTTCAGCATCGGGGTCGACCGAAGGAAGGTCTGCACCGATATGACGCCTGAGAAGCTCGCGATGGGCAGATGATTCGACATCAATCATGTTGGCGGGGTTAACGCCGGTCTGTACATCGTGGAGTAGTGACATGCCATTTTGGTCACTCACAATGATTTGGCAATCGGTGTGTTGAATATCGCGTTCTAGTTCTGCTCCGCGTCGAGTTGGATTAATGCCAACAATGCACGCGCCGATCAGCGCAGCACCGCCAATCCAAAAGAGATAATCGGGTGTGTTTTCGAGAAGGATTCCGATGTGAGGCGGACGATCGGCAACGAGCAATTCGTTCAGTATTGATGCGCGAACGGCAGACTCAGAAACAACTTCATCCCAGCTATAGGTGCGACCTTCAAAGATGTAGCCAGCATGCTGGTCGCCTTTTCTGTCTCGAATCAATGAAGCAACTGTTGTCACGGAACGATTCGCTCGGGCAGGGGATGGCGGTACAAAGCAGCAGCATTTTCGCAACAGAACTTGCGAAGGAGTTGGGGGGATAAGTGGCCCCATGCATCTCGCAAAATTGATTGGCTGTGAGGCCAGGTGCTGTCTCCGTGCGGATAATCAATCTCGACCATGATGTGATCGTCACCGATGACGTCATGAAGATCAATGGTGGACGGATCGTCGATGGTGCAGAACCAAAAATTACGCCGCAAGACATCGGCGGGTCGAATATCCCAACCGGCACCATAACCGCTTCGATCCACGACATTTTCTAAACGATCAAGCAACATCGGAACCCAACCGATTCCGCCTTCGCTCATCGCAATTTTTAGGTCGGGATATTTGTATGCGTATCCGCTCCACAACCATTCGGCACACGCAGTAAGTGAGAGTTGTCCAAACAACGTCGCGCCAAGTTGAAGTGCTGGTGCGCCTTCGGGCATTGCGTACATTCCAGACGAGCCAACGTGTAATGAAATCACTGTGTCGGTTTCAACACAGGCCTCAATGATCGGATCCCACCAACCGCTGTAGAGACTAGGAAAGCCAACGTTGTGCGGGCGTTCTGGCAGTGTGACCGAAACAAAGCCACGCTCGGCATTGCGGCGAATTTCATCGGCCCCAAGTTTGGCGGTGCCATCGGGTCCAGGGGCAAGCCACGTGATGCCACACGGAATAATGCGATCAGGGTATTTCTGCCACCACTCTTCGTACAGCCAATCGTTCCACGCGCGCATTGTTGCGTGTCCAACCTCGGGGTCTTTGCACGCGCTAAAAATGCGACCGGCGAAGCCAGCTACTTGTGATGGGAAGTTGAGCGACGCCCAGCAACCGATGAGGTCCATATCTTTGATGCGTTCATCAATGTCCCAACATCCTCGGCGCATATCTTCGAAGCGAGCTGGTTCGAGTGAGCGAAGTTCGGGCTTGCGCCCAACAACAGCATTCATTCCGACTTGGCTAAAGATCTGGTTGTCGAATGACCACACCTGATGGCCACGGTCATTCACAATGAGTCGAGGTGCTTGCGACTGAAGTGCTTTCGGTAAACGACCGTCAAACATATTGGGCGGTTCAACGAGATGGTCATCGACCGAAATCAGCGTGTAGTAAATCGGTGATAGTTCGGGCTCGGGTAACAGCATGTCTTGGTTGGTCGGTCCAATGACATACGACTCGGGTGCGGTTTGGCTCATATGTGTTTTCCGTTCGTCACTGAGATTGAGAGTATGCGTTCAAATTCTTGGTTACCAAGTGCTTCGCGTAAATATTTTTGGGCGTGTACGTAGGCCCCATTTTCAACATGGGGATCAGAGAGCAAACGAGCGACAGCGTTGCCTATGATCGCTGGCTCGACGCCATTTCGAGCAATCCATTCGAGGTTGGATCCAGAATCGAGAACACGTTCGGTGGCGACTAATCCGGGGTTGATATTGAGACACCGAAGTCCGTCATTTCCGTACTCGTGGGCCAGCATGTCGGCCATTCGATGAAATCCGGCTTTGGTCGCGGCGTACATGAGTGACCAGCCGCCGTCGTCGGCAGGACGTTCTGGTGTGCGTTGACCAGCGTCGCTCGTGATGTTGAGGATTGTGGCACGCCAGCCGGTTTCGGGGTCGCGTGGGTTGGACAGTGCGTGTTGGAGGAATGCATGGGTCAACAACAGTGGCGCTAGGAGATTGCCATTGGTGCGGCGCATGATGTCTGCTGGATCGGTATCGGCAAATCGCATGTCGTTGCCGGGTCCGACGTGCACCGCATTATTGATCAAGAGGTCAATGCGATCGCCGCAGGCTGCGAGACAGCGTTTGAATGACGGCTCAATGTCATTGAGATCCAAGATGTCGGCTTCAATGACGGCGACGGTGGCTCCAAGTGAGCGGGCTTGGGCAGCGGTGGTCGCAAGGCTGCCAGAAAGAATTCGGCCAGTTGCAGGGTTAATGGCAGTTCCTTCAACCATCGTTCGACCGGAGATCACCAGGTCGTATCCAGATTGGGCAAGAGCGATAGCGATTCCCCGACCAATACCGCGACTTGCACCCGTGATCAGCGCGGACGGGCGACGATTTGTGTTTTTTGTGTTCACCATCGCCCCCAACGGTTATCGGTCTTTGGTCAATTCCGACTAGTTTCTGACACGGTATCAGAAACATTTTGCGGGGCCTTTGGCACCGTTCAACACGAGGAGTTACGCCATGGGCGCATTAACCGGGAAAGTTGCCATTGTTACTGGAGCAGGTCAAGGCGTCGGTCGTTGTCACGCTGAACTGTTGGCTGCCGAAGGCGCCGCAGTCGTGGTCAATGATCTCGGAGAATCAGCCGACGCAGTTGCTGCGGCGATTGTTGCGAATGGTGGGCGTGCTGTCGCACAGCGTGGAAGTGTGAGCGACTGGGCGGCCGCCGAAGCTTTGGTTCAACGGGCCATTAGCGAGTTTGGTGACTTGCACATCTTGGTGAACAATGCCGGCTTCATTCGTGATGCCATGAGCTTCTCAATGGAAGAGGCGCCGTTCGACAGTGTGGTTTCGGTCCATTTGAAAGGTCACTTCGCTCCAGCACACTTCGCTGCGGTCTACTGGCGTAACCAAGCCAAGGCTCTTGAAGGAACTGAAGGCGGTTTGCCGCAACGTCGCATCATTAACACCACCAGCGAAAGCGGTTTATTTGGTGGGCCTGGTCAGGGCAACTACGGTTCGGCTAAGGGCGGCATCATCACGATGACGACAATCCTTGCTCGCGAACTTGGTCGCTACAACGTCACTGTGAACTGCATTGCGCCGCGAGCACGCACGCCAATGACCGAAGTGAATCCAAAATTCACGAAGCCCGAATCTGGATTTGATAAATACGATCCCGCCAACATCAGTCCGATGGTCGCGTTCTTGGCCAGTGATTATGCGTCAGACATCAACGCGCAAACATTCATCGTTTTGGGTGATCAAGTACATCGCATTCGTCCAACCGAAATTGCTAACTCGTTGACAGGTGGCGACAAGAAGTGGACCGTCGAAGGTTTGGCTGCGGCGAAGGATCAACTCTTTGGCGGTTCACCTTCAGGTGTGCCGGCTTGGGGCGGACCACCTATGTGAACCGGAGCTTTTGGTGAATCAGTGAGGGGCGCCGAATTGACGGTCGCCAGCATCGCCGAGTCCAGGCACGATAAATGCACTCTCATTGAGGCGCTCATCAATTGACGCGGTGAAGATTCGTAAATTCAGCCCTGTTGT
>ENA-ORFA01000366-ORFA01000366.1-marine-metagenome-genome-assembly--contig:-NODE-366-length-19269-cov-2.578887_pt1 | contig 19269 bp, 18 predicted proteins | sample MGYA00248621_ERZ508587 | MGnify/ENA primary metagenome ERZ508587 (study PRJEB26250, sample SAMN06266239) | marine metagenome | isolation source: Columbia River Estuary | place: USA:Columbia River Estuary... | reverse complement strand
CATGCTGCTTCGCTATCGAGCACATTGAGATAACTCATCTCTTTGCCACCAAATTGCTGTGATGCCGACCACCAACTGTGTTCTCCATCGACTGTGTAGCGAGCACCGCGCTGATGCGGATTTTCGCCATAGCGAAGCGTCTGTTCGCGCACGAGACTGAGCGTGATGCGTTGCGGTAATTCTGATGAAGTCGTGTCGTTTGTTGCTGCCGCTGTTACTGCTGCAAACCACTGTGCAACTTGGGCGTCGTAGGCGGCGGTGGTTGCAAAGGCCTGTGCTGCAAGTTGTTGGCGCAGAGCAGGCGGCACGCTGCCATTAGTGCGAATGGCGTCAATGATCGAGTCGTACTGCGTGGGTTCGGTGACTACCGCTACGTGCGCATAGTTTTTGGCAGCAGCACGCACCATTGCCGGTCCACCAACATCGATCAGTTCTATAGATGGGTTGCTTGAGAATGGATAGAGATTGATGGCAGCGAGTGCTATGGGTTCGATGTTGTGCGTATGCATGTCGGCTACGTGTTCGGCGTTGTCAGTATCGGCCAATAACGCACCATGAATGGATGGGTGCAAGGTGACAACGCGGTGACCCAAGATGGCTGGATAGCCCGTGACTGTGGCGACATCGATGACAGGAATGCCGGCATCGGCAATCACTTTTGCTGTGCCACCGCTCGACAACAACTCCCAACCTAGGTCGTGTAATGCGCGCGCAAAATCGACAACACCTGTTTTGTCGAACACACTGAGTAACGCGCGGGGCACTGGCTTAGTGTCGCATATTTTTGCTTGGCACGCGTGATTCTGCGAGCAACGAAGCAATCACAATCAGTACCCCTAGCCATGCAACGGTCGATGGTCGTTCGCTCAAAACCACCACTCCGAGAACGGTTGCGACAACTGGTTCTACGAGAGTGATCAGCGTTGTCTGACTGGGCTCTAGATCTTTCAGGCCTGTTGCATACGACCAATAAGCGAGGGCGAGCGTGACAATACCGAGCCACAACACCATCACGATTGCGTCTCGCTGGGTAAGCCACTTCAGATTGACAAAAAATAATGTTGGCGCAAGCATGACGGAAGCGATGCCAAACACGCGTGCCATTGCGAGTTCGCTTGAGATGTTCGACTTGAGGATGGTTTTGCTGCCAAGTGCAAAGATGGCGTAGCCAAAACCAGCACAGAGTGCGAGCGCAACGCCCGACATCGTGACTTGAGATTCTTTGCCGGAACCGACAATCAGACTCATGCCAATAATCGCAAACACTGTGCTGGCGAGCCACGAGCGAGATGGCGCTTTACGTGAAAATGCTGCCAAGATTGTGCCCGTGATGAGCGGTGCCGAACCGAGAGCAACAACAGTTCCAACTGCCACCCCTGTTGAGCGCACCGCACTAAAAAATGCGGCACCATACAGAGCCTGACCGAAAGCAGTTGCGATCCAAATTCGGGCAGTAAGTGGCCGATGTTGAGATATTGGGTTACGACTTGGTCGCAAAAAAGCAATGATGAATAGCACGATCGACCCAATGAAAAACCTGATGGCCGCCACCCCAAGTGGAGAAGAACTGTCTGGCCCAAGTTGTTGTGCCGTACCCGTGGTGGCAAAGCACACTGCTGCCAACACAACGAGATACCGAGATCGCATGGAAAGAACCGTAGTTGGTGCGCCTGTAGATTTGAGGTGAGTATTGCTCCTGTAGCTCAGTTGGATAGAGCGGCGGACTTCTAATCCGTAGGTCGTAGGTTCGATTCCTACCGGGGGCGCGAAATCAATGCTTGGGCAACGGCATTAAAACCACGGATTGTCTCCGCCGAAAGATCAGATGGTGAAGCGCTTGGATATGTAGAGAATCTGGCAATCACCGTGCGACTGGGGCGATGGATCCAGCAGTATTGACCAAAGATGCCGAGCCCCGAAAATTGTTGATTGCGTTCGACCACCCAAAACGCATTGTGATACATGCTCCAGTTATCTCCTTCAAAGCTTGTATCGGGAGAAGTTTGCACATAATTCGCATAACAATTGCGCGCATCATCGTCGCCTTCACGTGTGTCGTGAACCCAACTCTCTGGCAGCACAGCCTGACCATTGATCGATCCGTCGTTGAGATACGCCAGACCAAATCGGGCGAGATCGCGAATCGAGCAGGACATGCCACCCTCTGCAGCAGGGAAACCAAGCGGATCAACCAAGATGTTGGCGCGATGTTCCATTCCAAAAGTGCTCCAAACATCTCGCGACAAAACATCGTTGAACGGGATGCCATTGACGATCTCGAGAATGCGCGCAACAATGTTGGTGAGCGGCGAGCGGTAGTCGAAGATGGTTCCGTGTGGTCGCGCATTGGCATACGTAGCGAAGTGTTTCAGCACGCCAATGGCTGGGCTATTTCTGAGTGGTCGATAACCGGCTTGTCGTTCGTATTCGATAAGTACAGAATCCGAGTTGGGATTCAGATATAAATCGTAATCTTCGACAAAATCTGTGCCGGCAGTCATGTCAATAAGGTGTCGAACAGTGCATCCTTTGAGACTGGTGCCAACAAACTCGGGTGCAATAGTGGTGACCAAATCATTGATGGACACAAGACCCCGACCAATGGCAACTCCCAATGCGGCAGCCGTCATTGATTTGGTGACGCTCATCAACAGATGCAAACTTCCTTCGTTAAGTCCATTGAAGTAACGCTCATCAACGATGTGACCATCGTGGATCACACAGATGGCGTCGCAGTAAGTTTCGCGCAGGTGGCGATTCCAGTTTGTAGTTGAGCCATCGAGAGCGGTAAACGAGATGTTGTCTAGATCAATGGGGCGGCGGGGAAGTGCGCTTACGAAGTCACCATGGTTTGAGATGGGAGCAGTTTTCATCAAGTCCGCCACATGATGGAACGCCCAACGATTATGTGGAGGTTCCATCCAGTTGTCGAAATTTGGCGTAGTCACACCACTTCCTTACTGAGTTTGTTGTTGAGAATGCAAATAATTTCTCAAGAAATATAAGTTTATGAGTGTTATTTACCGCTAATCAGGCAAGAATTACATGATGAAGCCTGTCATTAGAGATCTGCTTGCATCTGATATTGGTTCTGCTGTTCGTTTGTTGGAAGACTGTCGGGGTTTGCCCGATACTAAACCTGCAGACATCGCGCAATTTGTGAGTGACGTGTCGTCGGGGGCGCCGGGTGTGGTTGCCGTGGTGGATGATCGAATTATTGGCGTGGTGCAGGCGCGCACTGTTTCGGACGATGCTTGGATCAACGTCGTAATGATCGACGCGAGTTGGCGTCATCAAGGTCTTGGCTCGGCGATGCTGCACCGTCTTGAGGACAAGTTGTTGCATCTTGGCGTGAGGAAAATCTCTGCACTGTTGTCAAGTTCTCAGGCAGGCGAGACAGCCCTCGTCAACCGTGGTTTTACTCCAACGCACGATCTCGTGCTGTACGAAAAACTCGAACCCCTCGCACCAACTTCAATGCGCATTGTCGATCAATACGGTGGAGAAATCCTGTCTGCTGAGTTGTGGGATCGTGTTGCAGGAATGTTTGAGGAAAAGAAAATCATCGATGGTCGTGTGGTTGCCCCGTTGGCGGATCCCTCAACTGCGAGCAAAGTTGGTGTGAAGGCTCCTGCAACTGTGTTGCTTTTTGGTCCTCCAGGAACAGGCAAAACTACGTTTGCGAAAGCGATTGCGGGACGCCTTGGTTGGCCGTTTATCGAGTTGCTGCCATCCAAATTGGAGAGCGGTGCAGAATCAATGTCGGCCGAATTGCGGTCGGCGATGACTGAACTTTTGCAACTTGATCATGCAGTTGTCTTTATTGACGAATTTGATGAGATTGCTTCGGCGCGCGAACACCAACCGGCAACGAAAGGTGTTGTCAACGAACTTCTCAAAATGATCCCTGCTTATCGTTCGGCACCTGGGCATTTGTTGGTCTGTGCAACAAACTTTGTTGGTGATATTGATTCAGCGGTTTTGCGACCTGGCAGATTTGATTTAGTGATTCCAATCGGTCCACCTGATCTTTCAGCACGACGATCGTTATGGGAGGCTGCGCTTGCACACCTGGACCAGCGTGGAGCAGATATTGAAAAACTCGCCACGAAGACGAACGGCTACACCCCTGGAGACATTGAACTCGCAGCCCAACGGGCTGCTGCAGTGGCATTTGATCGAATTCGCGAAGGTGCAGAGCCGGCCTATATCTCATCAGAAGATCTTGAAGCAGCGGTTGCTCGTACCAAAGCGTCTGTGAGCACTGATATTTGCGAGAGGTTCGCTGAGGAAGTCGAGCGATTTGCGCGCATATAAAGCGTGTGAAACTGGTTGAGTCTTGTCTAGTAGAACCACGATTGAGGAATAAAACACTCAGCGTTTGTGGGTTTTAGGGTCTCATCGTCTATCCTTTCGGGGTCAGACTTGAGAGAGGTCTTTACTTGAAATTCAAAAAAGGCGACACCGTCATCTATCCACAACACGGTGCATGCATCGTGCACGGCATCAAGCGGATGAAGGCTTTTGGGGCTGTTCAGGAGTATCTCATCTTGAAGACCGTGATCAATGAGATGACCCTGTCGGTGCCAACCGCTATGGCCAACCAGGTGGGCGTGCGTCCACCAGTGTCCAAGTCAGAGCTCGAAGACTTGCGCTCAGTGTTGTCGAAAGCCGACCCACGCGTGCCAGCAAACTGGTCGCGACGTTTCAAGAACCACCAAGAAAAACTTAAGAGTGGCGATGTGTATCAAGTGGCCGAAGTAGTGCGCAACTTGGCTGCACGCGATCGTGACTCTGCATTGTCGGCTGCAGAAAAAACGATGTATGACCGTGCTCGCATCAACTTGATTTCAGAAATATCTCCAGCACTCAAAGTGTCGACCGATGCCGCACAAGTGTGGCTCGATGCCGCACTCGAGCAAGGTGTGCTCAAGCCTTCGAAGGGTGCCAAGTTGGTCAAGCAGGCTGCAAAAACTGCGCCGAAGCCAGTCGAAAAATCTGCTGTAAAAACTGTGGCAAAAGTTGCCAAGGCTCCAGCCAAGGCAGTTGCTAAAAAGAAATAGCCAAATATGGCACGCCTCGGTTACGTCGGTTTAGGAATCATGGGTGGGCCAATGGCTCGCCATCTCGCCACTGCCAAACATTCGATGACGGTGTACAACCGCACAACTGCAAAAGCCGATGCGTGGGTTGGACAACATGGTGGTGCGCGAGTGCTGACACCGCGAGAAGTTGCTCAAGCATCCGATGTCGTGTTGATGTGTGTTGGTAATGATGATGACGTGCGCTCGGTGGTGTTTGGCGCAGACGGAATTTTGGCCGGCTTGAAGACTGGCGGAATTCTGGTTGATCACACAACAGCGTCTGCAACTATTGCGCGCGAGATTGCCGATGCGTGTGCAAAACAAGGCTGCGGCTTTGTGGACGCACCAGTGTCTGGTGGTCAGGCTGGCGCCGAAAACGGACAACTCACAATCATGTGTGGCAGCAACGACTCTGCAACTTTCGATGCAATTGATCCAATCATCGCTGCATATGCAAAACGCAGCAAACTTTTGGGCACTGCAGGCTCCGGGCAATTGGCAAAGATGGTCAACCAGATTTGTATCGCAGGTATTGCACAGGGTTTGTCGGAGGCGCTTAACTTTGCAATGCGTGCCGGCCTTGACCCCGACGATGTGGTCGACGTGATTTCGAAAGGTGCAGCGCAGTCTTGGCAAATGGAAAATCGTGCAAAGACAATGGTGCGCAACGAATTTGAGTTTGGTTTTGCTGTTGAGTGGATGCGCAAAGATCTTGGAATCTGTTTTGACGAGGCGTCACGCAATGGCGCGCAATTGCCAATGACCGAAATGGTCGACAAGTTTTATGAAGAAGTAGTTGCTATGGGCGGCAAGCGCTGGGACACCAGCAGTTTGATTGCCCGCTTAACTGACTGAAAGTCGCAACTGATTGACACCGCGAATGGTGAGTCTGTCTCGCCACGACGGTGTGCCAACAATTTCGATCTGAGCGAAGCGTTTGATGAGTGATCCAACCGCGATCTCGGTCTCGAGTTTTGCCAATGAAGCACCAAGGCAATAGTGAATGCCCGATGCAAACGCCATGTGGCGGTTGGAGTTGGAGCGATTGAGTTGCAGATCATTTGGGTTTTCAAACATCGATGGATCATGGTTTGCTCCACCAAGCGAAGTGAGCACCATGGTGCCCGGCTGCACAGTGATTTGTTCGTTGTCGACCATGTAGTGCACAGGCACGAGAGGCACGCGCACGGTGTGTTGCACCGGGCCATCAAAGCGCAACAGTTCGTCGATATGCGACTGGGCAAGACCGTTGTTATGAACGATGGCTTGTTGCTCGGGGTTATTGAGTAGAGCGAGTGTGCCATTGCCGATGAGGTTGACAGTCGTTTCATGGCCAGCGATATACAACAGCACCACGAATGCCATCAGTTCTTCGGTGGTCATTTGTTCGCCTGATTCTTCGGCTGTGATTAAGGATGAAAGCATGTCGTCACTCAAGTGCTTGCGACGGTGTTCGATAATGGTGGTCAGGTAGGGCACGAGTTGAGCGATCGCGTCTTCGGAACGCAAAAGATCTTCATCGGTGGCCGTTGGCTCGAGCGAATTGGTAATGATTTGAGACCACTCGCGCAATTCAACAGAGCGATCTGTTGGCATGTCAAGAAGATCGGAAATGACTTGAAAGGGCACTGGAAAAGCCAGATCGTCAATCAGTTCAATATGCCCTGCATCTTGTGCGTGATCGAGAACCTTGTCGACGAGTTGTTGAATGCGGGGTCGCAAACGCTCCATCGCTGAAGGGGTGAATGACTTAGAAACAATGCGACGTAAACGCGTGTGATCTGGTGGGTCGAGATTGAGGATTGATTTGGTGCGGGTGCGCTGTTGGTCACGATAATTTTGCCGCGATGGCGTAGACGCTTGTGTTGAATACTTCTCGATGTCGCGAGAAAAGTCTGCACTCTTGAGAGTTGTCGACACATCTTCATAGCGAGTGAGCACCACCATGCCGAATGCAGTGGTGTGCACAGGTTCGTTTGAGCGCAGCGCGTCGTAATACGGATATGGGTTGGCGCGAAACGCCGGATCAAACGGATTGAAAACTGGTGCAGTCATTTAGGCAAACGGTGCTGCAGGAATGTATTGGGAAATTGATTGACCGTCCATCACAATCCATTGTGAGCCAGATACGCGCTCGGTGAGTGCGCGCATTGCTAGGTCTCCTGCAATAGACACATCCATGATTCCGAGGCCAAGCAAACTGAGATTTTTACGAGTGTTATCGCTGAGTAATGGTGTGTCGAGAAATGCTGGGCAGAGTGCGCTCACACACACGCCATGTGGTTCGAGTGCCGCACCAAGCGACTTGGTGAGCCCAACCATTGCATGCTTGGTGAGACCATAAATGGGGTCAGCCGCAATTGCCACGATTCCGGCCAGCGAGGCAGTGACAAGAATGTGACCAGACTTTCGATCGACCATGCCAGGGATAACTGCTCGTGCACCAAACACGACTCCGTCAACGTTGATGCTCATGATGTGCTGATATGCATCGTTGTCAAGGTGCTGAAATGGATAGTCGACTGTTGCACCAAACACATCAGTTTTGGTTGCCACACCCGCATTAAGACACACGATGTCAAACGCTTTGTGCGTGGTGATGATCTTGTCCCATGCTGTTGCGTCGGTGACATCGAGATGCACATAATCGCCACCTACTTCAGCTGCAATGGCTTTACCGAGAGTGTCATTGACGTCGGCAATAACAACGCTTGCGCCCTCACGAGTGAATCGCCGCGCCATCTCGGCACCAATGCCACTTGCTCCACCAGTGATGAATGCGCGTTGACCAGCTAATTGATCTGACATGACTCCCCGGATTCTGTGTTGCTAGAGACTTATTTGCCTTGTGCCGCGGTAGCGAACGCGTCAATCAGTCTGCCAAGTTCTGCATCGGTGATCACTAGTGGAGGACAGAACGCGATTGTGTCAGTGTTGATGGCACGCGCAATTGAGCCCAACTGGATCATTCGGTCGCGAATGGCCACAGCATTTTGGTCTGGCTTGAGGCCCGCGGCCCACACAGCGCCGTCACCACGCACATGGTCAATCGTTCCATCTTTGGCAAGAGCAGTAAGGCCAGCACTCAACACGGCGCCAATATGTTTGGCGCGCTCCATCAAGCCTTCGCGCTCGATGATCTCGAGGTTCTTTAATGCGGCAGCGCATACAGCAGAGTGACCGGAGTATGTGTAGCCATGACGCAAGAAAAAGTTTGGATCAGACTCGAGGGCATCGCATACCTTGCGTGAAACGAAAACTCCACCGAGTGGTTGGTAGCCAGACGTGACACCTTTTGCGAAGCACAACAAATCTGGAGCAACGTCATAAAAGTTTGCTGCAAACCATGTACCCATGCGACCGAAACCTGAAATCACTTCGTCAAAAATAAGAAACGCACCGTGTTGGTCGCACAACTTGCGCGCACCCTCCAAATATCCGGGTGGTGGCGGATACACGCCGCCTGCTCCTTGCAGTGGTTCAACAATCACAGCAGCAATGCGTGAACTATTTTCGCTCATGAACTTTGCAAGGTCTTCGATGTTTTCACTGTCGACTTGTACGACTTCTGGAAGTAGCTGACCAAAACCAATTTTGTTGAGAGGCAAACCTTGCGCGCTCGTGCCGCCATAGTTTGTTCCGTGGTAGCCGCGCATGCGCGAGATGATGATGGTGCGCTCGGGGTGACCAGCCTGCACTTGGGCGACCCGAGCAAGTTTCATTGCAGTATCGACGGACTCTGAACCGCTGCCGCACAAAAATACTCGTGCGTCTTTCATCGGCGAAATTGTTTGCAACTTGGCTGCAAGCTTTTCGGCGATGTCATTACTGAAGGGATCAAATGTTGAATACGTTTCGAGAGTTGAGATTTGCTCGGCTACGGCCTGAGCGATTTCGTCGCGTCCATGGCCCACCTGGCTGTACCAAAGGCTGCCGATGCCATCGATGTATTCGTTGCCCTTGTCGTCCCACAACAGCGAGCCTTTGCCCCTCACGATGCGCACAAAGTCGGTTTTGGTGGGCTTGGCAAAGGCGTGCAAGAGGGCATCGGTCATGGCTATAACGCTAGTTGGAAGGGTGAGCGAGCAAGGGTCGCGCGCGCTTATTTCGCCTAACCTGTAGTCGGTATGAAGGGCCTGATTCTCTCTGGTGGTGCTGGCACACGTTTGCGACCAATTACGCATACCAGCGCCAAGCAGTTGGTGCCCATTGCCAACAAGCCAATCTTGTTTTATGGCATCGAGGCAATGGCCAAGGCTGGCATCAAAGAGATCGGCATCATCATTGGTGAGACCGGCAAAGAGATCCGAGCAGCTGTTGGCGACGGATCGCAGTTTGGTGTCAAAGTCACCTACATTCCGCAAGATGCGCCGCTTGGACTTGCACATTGCGTGCTCATCGCCCATGACTTTTTAGGTGATGAAGACTTTGTGATGTATCTGGGTGACAACATGCTTGAGCAAGGGCTTACTTCATTTGTGGACGATTTCAAAAATGCTCGAGCTGCAGGCGGGCCCAAGGCGCCAACTGCACAGATCTTGTTGTGCCACGTTGAGAATCCAAAACAGTTTGGTGTTGCAGAGGTAGATAAAGACGGCCATGTTGTGCGACTCGTTGAGAAGCCTGAAAATCCGCCAAGTGATCTTGCGCTAGTTGGTGTGTACTTGTTTGATAAGACCATCAATGAAGCAGTGCGATCGATCAAGCCATCACCTCGCGGTGAGCTTGAGATCACCGATGCGATTCAATGGCTTGTTGACGAGAAAAAAGTTGTGCATCATCAAGTGTTGCAAGGTTGGTGGATTGACACTGGCAAAAAAGATCCGCTGCTTGAGTGCAACCGTTTGGTGCTCGAAGTACTTGAGCCCCGCAACGATGGCGAAGTGGATAGTGCTTCACAGATCGAGGGTCGAGTAGTCATCGAGAAGGGCGCTGTGATTAAGGGCTCGCGTATTCGCGGACCAGTGGTGATCGGCAGCGGCTCGGTGGTTGATCACAGTTACATCGGGCCATACACATCGCTTGGTCGCAACTGCAAGGTGGAGCATTCAGAGATGGAGCATTCGGTTGTGCTCGACGGCTCGAGCATTATTGGCATTGCGCGCCTCACTGATTCGCTCATCGGTCGTGATGTCGCAGTAACAAGGTCTGAGCAAAAGCCACGTGCATTACGACTGATGCTGGGCGACGATTCGAAAGTGGAGCTGGAGTAAATGCCAACAATTACAGAGTCGACAATTATTTCTGGAGTACAAATCGTTGAGCCGTCGATGTTCAAGGACGACCGCGGTTACTTCATCGAGACATATCGTCGCCAATGGTTTCCGCTTGGTCGCGAAATGGTGCAAGGCAATCGCGGAGACCGCCAACAGGGTTGCATCGTTGGGTTGCACTATCACTTGCACCAAAGCGACTACTGGTACGTGCCGTACGGTACGTGCAGAGTGGTGTTGCACGACTTGCGCACTGGCTCGCCAACCGATGGGGCAACGCAAGTTGTTGATTTAGGAGCGCGAGCCGATGGCACGCATGACCACCGAGGCATTTTTATTCCGCCAGGTGTTGCTCACGGCTTTGCATCGTTGACAGACATGACCATTACGTATTTGGTTGACAGTTATTACAACCCAACCGACGAGCGTGGTCTTGCATGGAATGATCCAGGCGTCAAAGCAGATTGGGGGATTGCCGACCCGATTTTGTCGAAGCGCGATCAAGAAAACCCGCAGCGTGGTCAGATCGACAAGCAGTTTCAGCCACACTTTGGCTTGCGCACCTGAGGTAACAACGTGAAGATTTTTGTAACTGGCGCAGCCGGCTTTATCGGTTCAAACTATGTGCGTTGGGTGTTGGCCAATACCGATCATTCGGTGACGGTATATGACTCACTCACATATGCGGGCAACATGTCGACGCTCAAAGATGTTGACGACAACCCAAGATATTCGTTTGTCAAGGGCAACATCTGTCAGCCGGGCGATGTAATGGCTGCGATGAAGGGTCACGACTCTGTTGTGCACTTTGCGGCAGAGAGTCACGTAGACCGCTCAATTGTTGGTAGCGAAGACTTCATTCTCACCAACTGTTTTGGAACGAACGTGATCATGGACGCTGCGCGCCAACTTGAAGTCTCGCGTGTCGTGCACATCGGCACCGACGAGGTATACGGCTCGGTTGAAGTTGGTTCGTCTAAAGAAACTGATCCGCTTGAGCCACGCTCGCCATATTCGGCATCCAAAGCCGGCTCTGACTTGATTGCGCTCAGTTATCACGCAACACATGGCGTGCCAGTTGTGGTCACACGTTGCACAAACAACTTTGGACCATTTCAATACCCAGAAAAAGCGATTCCGTTGTTTACCACCAACTTGCTGGATGGCAAAAAAATTCCTTTGTACGGCGACGGGCTCAACGAGCGCGATTGGTTGTATGTAGACGACCACTGCACGGGTGTGCACTTGGTGTTGGAAAAAGGCAATGTTGGCGAGATCTACAACATCGGGGCAGGCAACGAGACCGCAAACAGAGTGCTTGTCGACAAGTTGCTTGCACTGTTGGGTAAAGACGACTCGAGTGTCAACTATGTAGCCGACCGACTTGGGCACGATCGCAGATATTCGGTGGACATCGCAAAGATCACTGCACTTGGCTGGAAGCGCGCTCGTTCATTAGATGAAGCCCTTGAGCAGACAGTTGCGTGGTATCGCGACAACCGCTGGTGGTGGGAGCCTCTCAAGGCAAACAAGTAATGCAAATTTTGATTACGGGGGCCAATGGGCAACTTGGTCATGAACTGGTGCGCGCAACTGTTGCCGCAGGGCACGAAGTAGTTGCTACTTCGCACGAGACACTCGACATCACCGACAAGTTGGCTGTTGATGCGGCGATCATGGCAGCACGACCTGACGTTGTCATTCACGCTGCTGCATGGACAGCAGTAGATGCATGCGAGAGTGACCCCGACAAAGCAATGCTGGTCAACGGCACGGCAACGAAATACGTTGCAGACGCGGCGCATGCTGTTGGCGCTCACGTTGTATATATATCGACCGACTACGTATTTGACGGAAGCAAGACTTCGGCGTATGAAGAGGGAGATACTCCAAACCCACAAAGCGTGTATGGCTCGAGCAAATTGGCAGGAGAGCAAGCACTCGGAGCAACCGATGCAATTGTGCGTATTGCATGGGTGTGTGGTTTTTACGGTGGCAACATGGTTAAGACCATTTTGCGATTAGCCGAACAGCCGCAACTGAAGTTTGTTGACGACCAGATAGGCAACCCTACTTTTGCAGACGATGCAGCAGAAATGATCGTGCGCATCGCAACCGAAAAGCGATCAGGTACATGGCACGTCACCAATCAAGGTGACGTGAGTTGGTACGAATTTGCCCGCGAAGTATTGATGGCTGCTGGGTTTGATGCAGGCAAGGTTGCTCCTATCAAGACTCACGAATTGCAGCCACCGCGACCAGCGAAACGCCCATTTAATTCGGTTCTCAATAACGGCAGTCTGAAACGTGCCGGCATTGAATTGCTTCCCGATTTTCGCGTGCCTCTAGCGCGTTTGGTGTCACAGATTCAGCGCAACGAGCGAGGGTAGGGTTGTTGTTATGAATCAAGAGCAACTGCTGATTGAGCTCGAGCCCGTTGCGGCCAAATTGTACGAGCGTCACCAAGGTGTGGCTAAAGAATGGTTTCCGCACGAGATGGTGCCGTACAGCCGTGGCAAAGATTTTGAGCCAGGCAAGCAGTGGGTGCCAGAAGATGCCGACTTTGGTGGGGGCGACACAGAAATCGATGAAGCGGTGCGCGCTGCACTATTTGTCAACTTGCTCACTGAAGATAACTTGCCGTATTACTTTCGAGACATTGATCGTTTGTTTGGTAGCGACACAGCATTTGGCGAGTGGGCGCGTAACTGGACGGCAGAAGAAGGACGTCACTCAATCGTGATGCGCGACTATTTCACTGTCACGCGAGCTGTTGACCCGATTGCTTTAGAGCGTGCACGAATGATTCAAGTGCGCGGTGGCCAAGTGCCTACACCTCATGATGCCTTTGAAGCGCTTGCCTACGTGAGCATGCAAGAACTCGCTACACGTATTTCGCATCGCAATACGGGCAAACTGATGAAGGACGAATTGGGTACAGCGATCATGTCGCGCGTGGGTAACGACGAAAACTTGCACTACTTGTTTTATCGCGACTTGACTGCCGCCGCTCTTGAAGTCGATCCGTCTTCGACTGTCATGGGTATTGAGCGTGCGGTGCGCACATTCTCAATGCCAGGCCTCGGTATTCCTGACTTCGATCGATTGTCAAAAGAGATTGCCAAGGCTGGCATTTATGACTTACAGATTCATCATGACCAGATTCTTGATCCAGTCATCATGCGACATTGGAAACTGGAGAGCGTCACGGGGCTCAGTGATGAAGCAGAAGCGGCACGCGACTCGTTGTTTAAGCGCATGGCTCGCATAGCCAAAGTAGGCAAGCGCATGGCTTCGGGCCACGCAACCGTCTGACTTTGTTTATTAGGCCTTGACTATTTGACCTTGACTATTGACCGTAACAATGGTGGAATTGTGGGATGACGAACGCCACTTTTACAAGCATGGATGTGTCGACCAAAGAAGAGTGGATGAATATTGGTGCCGAGACCGCCAAAAACCAGCCGCGTGTTGCCGAGGGAATTCTGAATATGTTGCGCGGCATGGACACGATCGTTGATGGTTTTGTGACCGATCAGCTGACGCACGCATTGCAAACCGCAACTCTGGCGGAGCGCGCCGGTGCTGACGACGAAATTGTTGTCGCTTCACTGTGCCACGACATTGGCAAGGCCATCAGTGTTCCAAACCATCCTGCAATCGCAGCAGCAATCTTGAAGCCGTACGTGAGGCCTGAAGTGCACTTCATGATCGAGGCGCACCAAGATTTTCAGGGTCGCCACTATTACGGACACTTTGGCATGAACCCAGACGCACGTAAAAAGCATGAGGGTCATCCGGCTTACGACTTGGCCGCAAAATTTGCAGATGAGTGGGATCAGAAAGCGTTCGATCCAAATTACGACACGTTGCCACTTGAACATTTTGAAAGTCGCGTTCGCGCGATATTTGCAAAGCCCAAGTTTGTTGCAGCCGACTAACTCAACGTCGCGCAGCGTTTCGCTGCCCATGTACGACTTTCCTGAAGTACAAGACTCGACAGAAAAATTACTCGCGGCTCTTGTTGAGGCACTTGAATCGTGTAATGAAACGGCGCACGTCCAGACTCCTGATAGCTCGGTACATGCAGAACTGATGAAAATGTGGCGGAGTAACGACATGGTCCTGAGCCAGTCGTGTGGCTTGCCATTTATGGAAGAGTTGCATCAATTCGTGAATGTCATTGGTACGCCAACGTGGACCGATGTGAGTGATGAACATGGTCGTTATCAAACAGTTATTGTCGTGCGCGAGTCGCTAGATGTTTCAAGCGTTGCCGAGTTGGGTGGCCTGCGGCCAGTCGTGAGCAACACGCAAAGCTTGAGCGGCTGGTGCAGTCTTGGTGTAGCGATTGCCGAAGTCACGAATGATTCATCGTTTGTGCGTCCTTTCGTGCAGAGTGGCGGACATGCACGAAGTTTGCAGATGCTGCAAGATAACAATGCAGATTTCGCATCAATTGACGCCGCGACATTTCGGCTGCTGAAGCGACATAGACCTAAGTTGACCAATGGCCTTCGTACAATCGGGCATGGTCCAGTCGTTCCTGCGACACCAATAATCGTGTCGAAATCTTCCACGGTGGATGCAGACGAGTTGTATCGCGTTGTGAGTGGGGTTTTCGGACGGTCAGATCTGCAGTCCGCTCTCGCTGAAATTGGTATCAATGGCTTTGTGCGCCTTGCCAATAGCGACTACGACGGCGTAATGGAACTCGTGAAAATGGCCGAGGTAGTGTTGCCACGTAAGTAGGTACGAAAAACAGATTGGAATTTCAATGTCGGGTCCTCGTCCAGTAAAGGCGCCTACGGGCAGCAAGCTCACGTGCGCCAATTGGCAGATTGAAGCGCCGTACCGGATGCTGCAAAACAATCTTGACCCAGCTGTGGCCGAGAGACCTGACGACCTTGTGGTCTACGGCGGCACGGGTCGCGCCGCACGCAGTTGGGACGCATACGACGCAATGTTGCGCACGATGACGACGCTCAAGCCCGACGAGACGATGCTTGTGCAATCTGGCAAGCCCGTTGGAGTATTTCGCACCCATGAGTGGGCGCCGAGGGTGTTGCTGGCAAACAGCAACTTGGTGGGAGATTGGGCAACATGGGACGAATTTCGTCGTCTTGAAGACCTTGGTCTCACCATGTATGGGCAAATGACCGCGGGGTCGTGGATCTACATCGGAACTCAGGGAATCTTGCAGGGCACGTACGAATGTTTTGCAGAGATTGCACGTCGCAAGTTTGGCAACACACTTGCTGGAACCATCACGCTCACAGGTGGCCTTGGCGGCATGGGTGGTGCTCAGCCACTTGCCATCACCATGAACGATGGTGTTGCGTTGTGTGTCGACGTGGATGCGTGGCGAGTGAATCGTCGTGTTGAAACTCGTTATCTCGATGTTGTTGCAACTTCGCTCGAAGATGCTGTTGCACAATGTTTGGCTGCAAAAAAAGATCGCCGACGTTTGTCTGTCGGGCTTGTTGCCAACGCGGCTGATGTGTTTCCAAAATTGCTAGCGATGGGTTTTCCTGCCGACATTGTGACCGACCAGACGAGTGCGCATGACCCGTTGTCGTATGTGCCAAACGATGTGAGTGAAGAGGCTGCAAAGAATTTGCTGGCCACAAACCCTGCCGAATACATCAGGCGTTCTCGCTTGGCCATGGCCGAGCAGTGTGCTGCAATGGTTGGCTTCATGGACGCTGGTGCCGAGGTGTTTGACTACGGCAACTCGCTGCGTCGCGAGGCGCAACTGGGTGGATACGACAGGGCGTTCGATTATCCAGGCTTCTTGCCCGCATATATTCGTCCGCAGTTTTGTGAAGGTCGCGGACCATTCCGTTGGGTTGCGTTGTCGGGCGACCCCGCAGACATCGCTGCCACCGATGCTGCAGCGATGGAAGAGTTTCCTGACGACGAAGGATTAGCAAAATGGATTCACTTGGCCAAAGAACGTGTTGCGTTTCAGGGTTTACCAGCGCGCATCTGCTGGCTCGGTTATGGCGAACGGCATCGTCTCGGTCTGCGATTCAACGAGATGGTGAAAAAAGGTCAACTCAAGGCACCAATCGTGATTGGTCGCGATCATTTGGACTCGGGCTCGGTGGCGTCACCATATCGCGAGACCGAATCGATGCTCGATGGATCGGATGCCATTGCCGACTGGCCGTTACTCAACGCGCTCGTCAATACCGCGAGTGGTGCAACGTGGGTGAGCATTCATCATGGCGGTGGGGTGGGCATTGGACGAAGCATTCATGCTGGCATGGTGGCAGTTGCCGACGGCACAGACTTGGCAGCAGAAAAACTGGCGCGCGTATTGGTGGCCGATCCAGGAATGGGCGTTATTCGCCACGCTGATGCCGGATATGACAGGGCTATCGAAGTCGCCGATCAACGTGGAGTGCGCATTCCGATGCGCGAAGGCTGAGCAACTGAGCACCATGACGACTCAAACATTTCATGCACAGTGGGCTTGGCGGGGCGGCGAAGAGGCTATTGCCAATGTGCGGATCACTGTGAGCAACGGCGTGATTGCGAGTGTTGAAGATGGCGTTGATGCACAAACAAGCGATGTGCGCATCAGCGGTGTTGTGATGCCAGGGTTTGTGAACGCACACAGCCATGCGTTTCATCGCGCATTGCGTGGACGCACGCACGGTGGTAGTGGCGATTTTTGGTCGTGGCGCACACCGATGTACGAGATTGCCAATCGCTTGACTCCAGAAACATATGGCGAACTCGCAGCAATGACTTTTGCCGAGATGGCGCTCAGTGGCATCACCGGAGTTGGTGAGTTTCATTACATACATCATCAGCAAGATGGCACTCGATATGCAAACCCTAATGAGATGGGTCTTGCCATGGTCGCTGCTTCGCAGCGTGCAGGTATTCGCATGGCGCTGCTCGACGTTGCTTACTTGCATGCCGGACTCGACAAACCCGAGCCGCTCGCTGAACAGAAACGTTTTTCTGATGGCACGATCGACAACTGGCTCGACAGAGTTGATGCGCTTGGTGAGGGCGATATCACTGGTGAACACGGTCCAGGTTGGACAGTTGGTATGGCGCCGCACAGTGTGCGCGCAGTGCATCCGAATGAGTTGGAAGAAATAGTTGCAAATCGTCACGGCAAAGTTGTGCACGTGCACGTGAGCGAACAGCCAGCAGAAAATGCTGCATGTATTGCTGCCACAGGCAAAACACCGACACAGGTATTGGCCGATGCAGGCTTGCTCGGCAGGCATTTCACCGCAGTGCACGCAACGCACTTGACTGCAACCGATATTTCATTACTCTGCTCAAGCCATAGTGGGGTGTGTATGTGCCCGACAACAGAACGTGATTTGGCCGATGGTGTTGGCCCTGCAAGTACGTTGAGCGCAGGTGGGGCAGTGTTGTCGCTCGGCACCGACTCAAATGCATTTATTGACATGTTCGAAGAGGCTCGCGCAGTAGAAACTGATGAGCGTCTAGTGACTGGCAAGCGCGGAGTGCATTCTCCTGCGAGTTTGTTGATCGCTGCAACATCGGGTGGGGCAACTGCATTGGGATGGGGTCAACACGGTATTCAAGTAGGTGCTCCAGCCGACTTCATTGCTCTTTCACTCGATTCGGTGCGCCTCGCATCGTTTGATTCTGCAAATGCCGCAGCCCACATTGTGCATTCAGCCGCTCCCTCAGATGTGAGGGATGTCTGGGTGGGCGGGCGTCAAATAGTGCAGGATCACCAACATCTCACCGTGTCTGACGTGGTGGGCGGACTTGGAAGGGCAATTGCCGCAGTCGTTACACTGTAAGGCTTATGACCGTCTTACCGATAGCAACAGTGGGTCACCCAGAGCTCAAGTGGGTGGCAAAAGAAGTAACTCGCGAGCAACTTGCATTGCCCGAGACACAACAATTTATTGATGACCTCATCGAGACCATGCGTCATGCAAATGGTGCTGGGCTTGCAGCAACGCAAGTATTGCGCCACCAGCGCATCTGCGCTGTCGAGGTTGACAACAACCCGCGATACCCATACAAGCCGCGAGTACCTCTGACCATTTTGGTCAACCCAGTGCTCACACCGCTCGACGACGACATGTTTAAAAACATGGAGGGTTGCTTGTCGGTTCCTGGTATTCGTGGCGAGGTGGCTCGTCATACTCGTCTGCATTTGACTGCATGGGACAGAGACGGCAACCCAATCGACAAAGACATTCTTGGTCTCACGGCGTGCACATTTCAACACGAAGTTGATCACCTGGATGGATTGTTGTTTCTCGACAAAGTGATTGACTCGGGAACTTTGACCACGTGGGATTCGTTTAATCTCTTTCATCACGACGCGTTTGTAGAGCGCGCTAAAGCACTCGTGGCAAAGCACGGTTCATGACGCTCGCACTCAACAACATCGGACATCTTGTTACTAACGATCCGTCAATTGGTAACGGCCCGCTTGGCATCATCAACAATGCAGGTCTTGTAGCCGACGACGAAGGCAAGATCATTTGGTGCGGTCCGCAAGATCAAATTGATCAATACACCGAGGCACAGCCAATAGATTGCTACGGGTGCGCGATTATCCCGGGATTTGTTGACAGCCACACCCACATCGTCTTCGCAGGCGACCGCGCAACTGAGTTTGAGGCTCGTATGGAGGGCATTCCGTATGAAGCTGGCGGTATTCAGAGCACCATGATGGCCACACGTGCGGCAAGCGACGAGTTGTTATCTCTTAATGCGCAACATCTGGCGTATGAAGCACTGTGCTCGGGTACGACAACCCTCGAGGTCAAGTCTGGCTACGGCTTATCAGTGAGAGACGAAGAACGATCAATGCGCATTGCGCGTTCAATTACGACCGAGACAACATTTCTTGGTGCACACCTCTATCCAACTGATGTCGATCAAGAAGATTATGTCGATCTCGTTGTTGGCGAAATGTTGAATGCATGTTTGCCGCACGCCAAATGGATTGATGT
>ENA-ORFA01000360-ORFA01000360.1-marine-metagenome-genome-assembly--contig:-NODE-360-length-19486-cov-5.254160_pt1 | contig 19486 bp, 16 predicted proteins | sample MGYA00248621_ERZ508587 | MGnify/ENA primary metagenome ERZ508587 (study PRJEB26250, sample SAMN06266239) | marine metagenome | isolation source: Columbia River Estuary | place: USA:Columbia River Estuary... | reverse complement strand
TTTGCAAGCCAAGACGCTCGCCAAATAAGCAAACGGGCTGCGTCAATTTCAGTGATCATGTTCGCCAATTTGAATGCAATGGCTTGATGCATGATGATCGGTTTGCCGAATGCCTTGCGCTCTTTGGCATAGTCAAGTGCAAACTCATATGCAGCACGTGCAACACCAAGTGCTTGAGCACCAACTGCTGGGCGTGTTGCTTCGAAGGTTGCCATGGCTGGTTGCTTGCCACTTGAAGTGCCTTCTCGATAGCGGGCAAGTTTGGCGTCAAGTTTTTCTTTTCCGCCCAACAAACAGCGACCGGGCACGCGAACATCTTCGAGCACAACTTCAGCAGTGTGGCTGGCGCGAATGCCGTGCTTCAAATATTTTTGACCCTGCGACAAGCCTTTTGTTCCCGGAGGAATAATGAAGCTTGCTTGGCCACGACCTTTGAGTTCGGGGTCGACTGCGGCGACAACCACGTGCACGTTGGCAATGCCGCCGTTAGTGATCCATGCTTTTGTTCCATTCAACACCCACTCGTCGTTTGCTTCGTCATAAACGGCACGTGTGCGCAAGTTCGACACGTCGCTGCCTGCATCTGGTTCGCTGACGCAAAATGCACCAAGCTTCACATCGTCTGGTGTTCCATAACATTGTGGAACCCACTCAATCATTTGTTCTGGTGTTCCGTTGCCAGCGATACCGGCTGCTGCAAGACCAGAACCCATGATCGCCATGCCGATACCAGCATCGCCCCAAAACATTTCTTCAATTGCGACGACCATGGTGAGACCAGTTGGGTCTGCCATTGCGTTCATGATGAAGTCGAGACCATACAAACCGATTTTTGCGGCTTCTTGCACAACCGGCCACGGAAACTCTTCGCGTTCATCCCACTCGTGAGCGGCAGGGCGAATGGTGTCAACAGCGAACTGATGAATCCAATCTTTGAGTTGAAGTTGGTCGTCGTTTAAAGAGAGTGAAAAATCAGCCATAACCATAAGTTATCTGACAACATTCAGCATTCTGAAGCGCGAACCAAAAAACTTAAGCCTTGCGAAGTTTTGTTCCCTCTTTGGTGGTCTCAACCAGATAGCCAAGCGATTGAAGTTCATCGCGAATCGCGTCGGCAGTTGCAAAGTCGCGGGCAACTCTTGCGGCATCTAGAGCCTTTGCACGCGAAACAAGTTCGTCACTGATGGTTGCCACTTCAAGGTTTATGCCAAACGCCACACACATTTCGCGCACAGCCGAAGCAAGTGAACCAGCCAATTTTGTGTCGCCTGAATCAACGGCGACATTGGCCCGCCGAATTGCATCAAACATCACGCCAACTGCGACGGGTGTATTTAAATCGTCGTTCATCGCCGTGCGAAATGCATCAAGCGTCGCTGCGTCAGGTGTTGCAGTCAGCAAACTTGTGCGCGAATGAAACGAATCGACGCCAGCAAGTGCGTTGACCGATGCATCAATGTTGTCAAGGCCGACTTTGACTGGTGACCGATAGTGAGTTTGCAACAACAACATGCGATACGCACGAGCGTCATAACGATCTAACAAGTCAGGCAGATTGGTGACGTTGCCCAAACTCTTGGACATTTTTTCGCCTTCGGGGTCGACGACAAATCCGTTGTGCATCCAGTGATGCGCAAAATCTTTGCCGAGTGCAACCGCTTGAGCACGTTCGTTCTCATGATGCGGAAATCTCAAGTCGGCGCCACCGCAATGCAAATCAAAACCTTCGCCAAGTAACTCGAGACTCATCACGACACATTCGCTGTGCCAACCAGGGCGACCTTCGCCCCACGGCGACGCCCACGACGGCTCGCCTGGCTTTGAGAACTTCCACAACACGAAATCTGCAGGATGCTTTTTTTGATCGGCGCCAAACACCGTGCGGTCGCCACCACCAGCGAGCATGTCGTCGATATTTTGGTGTGCAAGCAAGCCGTAATCTGCAACAACGCTCGTACTCATATATATGCCGTCATCAGTCGCGTATGCGGCATCTTTTGCAATGAGTTCGGCAATTAATCCAACTATTTGTTCGACATATTCGGTGGCTCGAGGCACATCAGTTGGCCGCAACACGCCAAGACGCGACATCGAGTCAAACCAAACTGTTTCGCACTTCTGTGCGATATCTAACCATGGTCGATTTTCGCGAGTTGCGCGGTCAATGATTTTGTCGTCAATGTCTGTGATGTTGGAAACGAGCCGCACTTTGACGCCCGTCCATTCGAGATAACGGCGCAAAATGTCGTAAACGAGTGTCGCTCGCCCGTGCCCGATATGTGGCGGGCCGTAAACGGTCGGCCCACAAAGGTAAATGCTTAGTTGCCCCGGCACACGCTGTTTGAGCGGGCGAATTTGCGAAGTCGCTGTGTCATACAGATTAAGCACGATGTTTAAGGATAGGCGAGTACCGTTATTTCGTCATGTCACGCGTACCCGAGAAGCCAACAATGGACGGTGTTGAGACCCGACTCATATCTCAGTGGGAACTTGATGGCATTTACCGATTTGATCGCCAAGCAACGCGCGAAAATATTTTTGCGATTGACACACCCCCACCCACAGTTAGCGGTTCGCTGCACATGGGGCATGTTTTTTCATACACACATACCGACACGCTGGCACGATTTTGGCGCATGCGCGGCAAATCAGTTTTTTATCCAATGGGATGGGATGACAACGGTCTGCCAACCGAGCGACGAGTACAAAATTTTTATGGCGTTTCGTGCGACCCGTCACTGAAATATGTCGCAGGTTTTGAGCCGCCGTTTCGCGGTGATCCACCGAAGGACGCGCGCGCCGTGCCGATCTCGCGACCAAACTTCATTGAACTGTGCGACGAACTCACCGCTGAAGACGAAAAAGTTTTTGAAGATCTGTTTCGTCGCCTCGGATTATCAGTCGACTGGAGTTTGCTCTACACAACAATTAGCGAGCATGCGCGACGCACTGCGCAATCGGCATTTTTACGCAATCTTGAACGCGGCGAGGCATACACACAAGAAGCCCCGACACTTTGGGATGTTGACTTCGGTACAGCAGTTGCGCAAGCTGAACTTGAAGATCGCGAGCGGCCAGGCGCGTTTCACAAATTAAAATTTCATGTGCCAGATGAAACACGAAGTGAATTCACTGTTGAAACGACTCGACCTGAGTTGATCGCCGCGTGTGTTGGTCTAGTCGCCCACCCAGACGATGCGCGATATCAACATTTGTTCGGCAAAGTTGCGCACACGCCAATTTTTAATGTCGAAGTGCCAGTGCACGCCCACCCGTTGGCCCAACCAGACAAGGGTTCGGGCATCGCCATGGTTTGCACATTTGGTGACTTGACCGACGTGATTTGGTGGCGCGAACTGAATCTGGCCACTCGCCCGATAATTGGTCGTGACGGTCGATTTGTTGCTGATGCGCCAGAAATAATGTCGACTGATGCACGCAAGCAATATGCGAGGCTCGCCGGCAAAACAGTGAAGCAAGCGCAAACTCTGACGGTTGAAATTTTGCGTGAGACGGGCGAACTAATTGATGAGCCGCGTGCGATTACTCACCCGGTGAAATTTTATGAAAAGGGCGACCGGCCACTCGAGATTGTTACAAGCCGACAGTGGTATATCCGCAACGGTGGTCGCGATGAGCAGTTGCGCGAAAAATTGCTCGCACGTGGCGACGAGTTGACATGGCATCCAGATTTCATGCAACACAGATATGCAAATTGGGTGGGCGGATTAAACGGTGACTGGCTCGTCAGTCGTCAGCGATATTTCGGCGTTCCAATTCCGTTGTGGTATCGCCTAGATGCACAAGGCGAAATAATTTACGAAAACCCACTCGTGCCAACAAGCGATCAGTTGCCGATTGACCCGAGCACAGATCTGCCTGCCGGATATTTGGCCGACCAACGCGATAAACCAAACGGCTTTGTCGGCGAACCCGACATCATGGACACCTGGGCAACTTCATCGCTGACGCCACAAATTGCGGGACGATGGATTGACGACAGTGATTTATTCGAACGAATTTTTCCGATGGATATTCGCCCGCAAGGTCACGACATTATTCGCACTTGGTTGTTCGCCACGATGGTGCGTTCAAACTTCGAACACGGCCAGGCGCCATGGCGAAACGCAGCACTCTCGGGTTGGATTCTCGACCCGGATCGCAAGAAAATGTCGAAATCTAAAGGCAACGTTGTAACGCCGTCAGATTTGTTTGATCAATATGGCAGCGACGCTGTTCGATATTGGGCTGCGTGTGCACGACCTGGTGTAGATACTGCATTCAGCGAAGAGCAAATGAAAGTTGGGCGCAAACTTGCGACGAAACTTCTCAACTTGTCCAAGTTTGTGCTCGGTGCCGGCGAGGCCGACGCTTCGGCTGTGCCAAGTGATTTAGTAGACCAAGCAATGTTGTCGCGTCTTGCCGATGTTGTCGAAGAAGCAACAACAGCACTAGAGCAGTTTGATTATGCGCGTGCGCTTGAACGCACTGAAGCATTTTTTTGGTGGTTCTGTGACGACTACGTCGAACTCGTAAAGACTCGTGCCTACGGCGAAACTCAAGACTCATCGTCAGCCCGAGTCTCATTGCGCCGTGCATTGAGCGTTTTGCAACGATTGCTTGCGCCGATGTTGCCGTTCGCCACTGAAGAAGTTTGGTCATGGTGGCAATCGGGCTCGATTCATCGCACGAACTGGCCAACTTCAAATGAGACTCTTGCCGGTTGTACCGCAAACAAAGACGGCTTGGCCGAACTTGATGCTATTTATGTTGTGCTTGCCGCGGTTCGTCGCGCAAAAACAGAGGCAAAAGTTTCGCAGCGTGCCGAAGTTGCAAAACTTAAAGTAACTTCAGACGCCAAAACATTGAACGTTCTTCGTACGAATATTGATGACCTCAGAAATGCGGGCGCTCTTCAAGAAATTGAATATACCGAGTCGAGTTCAGATGGTGAATCACGCGAGATCACTGCTCAGGTAACTCTGGCTGCACCACTAAACTAAGAACAACATGGTGCGGGTAAAAAGAGCAAAAACTGGCGTTCGCGCGCGACCAAAACTGCATTATGTAATTTTGGTTTTCAATATTTTTGTGATCACCTCGCTGGTTGCAAGTGCAGCCGGGCTTCTATGGCTAAACGGCCTGATCAATCAAAGGCTCGTGGTGACGCTCGACAAACCAACTAACTCGGGCCAGTTCGATGAAACCTCCCCTGTCGGCAGCGCATGGGATTTGGACACCGAGGGTCTTGATGCACAGAACTTTTTGCTGACCGGCTCAGATAACGGAGCATGCACTGACCCAAGCAGCGCAACATCTGGCGGTATCGGTGACCGTACAAGTTCTGGTGAACGAAGCGACACGATCATGATTATTCGCATCGACCCGAGCACGAAACGTGCGGCAATACTTTCGTTTCCACGAGACCTATGGGTTGACATCGCAGGCACGACCAGGCAGAACCGAATCAACTCTGCATTTCAAAGCACAGACCCGAATCGTCTTGTCGCGACCATCAAGCAAAATTTTGATGTGCCTGTTGATCACTATGTAAACATCAACTTCTGCGCATTCAAAGAAATTGTCACTGCCGTTGATGGCGTGAAGGTTCCGTTCTTGTATCCGACACGCGACAAAAAAACAGGGCTTAACGTCACGACGCCAGGATGCATAAATTTTGATGGCGATACCGCCTTGGCATACGTGCGATCAAGATCTGGCTATCGATACTTTGACCCGACGTCACAAACTTGGCTCGAAGACCCAACTGGTGACCTAGGGCGAATCAAACGTCAGCAAGATTTCTTGCGACGCTCAATGCAACGCGCACTAGATAAAGGTTCAAAGAGTCTCTCGGTGGCGAACAACTTGTTAAACGCTGCACTTAAAAACGTGATCACCGACGATCAGCTAAGCCCACGTGGAATGTTGACTCTCGCCCAAGCGATGCGCGATTTGAACACACAATCAATTGCGACCTACACAATTGACTCGTATCCAAAACGAATCGGCGAAATGTCGGTGCTAATTCCGGCGCTCAAGTCAGAAGAAATGAAAAACGCTCTTGCAATTTTTCAGGGGCGAGCACCACTTGTTGTAGAGAGTGCAACTTTGCGCTCAGGTCAAAAACAGAAATTTGAATTGGCGGCGTTTCGTGTTGCTCTGACTTCGACGGCATTGCTGTCCCAAAAGATTGATGGTGTTGTACCGCCTAATGACCCTGCCTGCCGCTGACTAACATAAGCAAGGGGCTGTAAATGCAAATATTAATTGGGGTTTTGATTTTTGTCGTTGCGTATGGTTTTGGAACTTTTCCAAGTGCGGCAATCGTGGCCAGAAAAAAGAATCTTGATATCACCAAAGTCGGTTCGGGTAACCCAGGCGCCTCAAACGTAATTCGCAATCTCGGTTGGAAGGTCGGTCTTGCAGTTTTCTTGATGGATATGGCTAAGGCTGCACTCGCGGTTGGGCTCGCGTGGGGCGTCACCGGTGACAGGCATGATCCTTTGTCGTATTTAAGTTTGTTTGCCGCGATTCTTGGTCACTCGTATCCGATTACGCGCAAATTCAAAGGCGGCAAGGGTGTGGCATGCGGTGGTGGCGGAATGTTTGTGTTGTTTCCGTTGACCAGTTTGATTTTATTTACGTCTTGGTTTGTACTGACAAAGACGACACATAAGGCGTCTGTTGCGTCGCTGACAATCTCGGTTGCGCTACCTTTTGGCATTTTTTATGAAGGAGCCGAAGCGTGGGAAATTGGCGCAACATTGGCTCTTGTTGCTTTCATCATTGTGAAACATCTACCCAATCTTCGCCGCCTCAAGACCCACGAAGAACCCGACATCTAACCAAAAAATCTCGACGAAATGAAAAATACTTTCGCCAAATTTTCTAGTTTCTTAAATCGATCTGAGCGCAAAACTGTTTGGGCAGTCACAATCGCGATCGGTACGGTCGCCAGAGTTTTAATCGCTCTACGGGGAAGTAACGCTGACTATAAAGCTTGGTTTGAAAATGCAAAAGTCTTGCGCAATGGAGGAAATCTTTACTCTGGCAACGAGACCTACGGCTATGGACCTGTTTGGATGTTTGTATTGAGGTTCGCGGATCTTGCTCAAAATATTTTTTCTGAAAATCGGCAAGTTTTCAGACTTGTAATAATTTTAGTACTAACCACATTTGACTTAATGATCGCTATTTTTATTGCTAAAAAATTCTCGCTAGTGGCAGGTCTGTTGTTTTTTGTAAATCCGATTTCAGTGATCATCACCGGATATCACAATCAGTTTGACAACTTGGCAGTCTTGGTTGGCATAGGGGCAATCCTTGTTATTAGTGAGGCCGAGTTCGGTAATCGACAAAAAACGTTATGGTTCGGCCTTGCCCTAATCGGTTTGAGCCTGGCCGTGAAACAAGTGCTCTTGTTTTACCCGATTTGGCTTTTCTTCAGAGCAGGAACTCTTCGCCAACGTCTAACGAGGATGGCTGTGCCATATCTGATTTATCTGGCTTGTTTTGCTCCTTGGGCAACTTCTATTGAACGAATAAAAATTATTGTTGAAGAGATTTTTCTTCAACGTCGTGGTCGTTCGGGAATTCTGTTGAATTTGGCAGGCGCCGACTACGCAGGGACTATTCACGGAGCAACTTATAGCGATTTAGCGCGTCAGATTATTTTTGCTGCCTGGATCATTGGGGTTTTTGCCTTTGGGTGGATAATGCGCAATCGTTCAATAATCCATTCACTTGTCGTATACCTAGTCGTGATGCTTGCCTTTGCTCCCACCTATTCGCAACAGCAACTGATTCTTCCGCTACTTGCAGTATTTCTTTATGCAACGATTGAACTGAAGATTTTTTATCTGTTGACTTTGCTTTTTATGATCCAAAATTCAGATGAACTTGGGTACGAGTTTCTATTTCCACATTTTTTCAGACTCAATGGCACAATCTACGCGTGGCTACAAGTTTTGCTGATTATTTTCAGTTTGCGAATAATCTTCAAGGATCACCCCTCAAACTTGAAGTCAGAAAACCTACGAGCCGCACTCAAGTTAAACTAAAACATGCTTTCGGTTTTTAATACTTTCTTCGATTGGCTGAAAGAAACTTCGTCTTCGCCGTGGTTTTATGTGGTGATTTTCACGATCGCGGTTCTTGATTCTGTGTTGCCGATTGTGCCAAGTGAAACTCTGGTGATCATCGGTGGCGTAACTGCTGGCACCGGAGATCTTTCAATCGCTCTGGTGATTTTGTGCGGAGGTGCCGGCGCATTCGTCGGCGACAACATGAGTTACTTTCTCGGACGTGAAGCCAGCGACTGGGTCGTGAAACGAAGAACACGAACCGAAAAAGGTGCCAAGCAACTAGAGAACATCGTCGAACAAATTCGCAATCGCGGCGGCCTACTTTTGATTACTGCAAGGTTTATTCCGGGTGGGCGAACTCTGCTCACGCTTTCGTGCGGTGTCACCAAGCAACCGCGTAAGTGGTTTATTGGTTGGGCGATTGTCGCCGCAAGTGTCTGGTCGACTTATGCGTCACTTCTCGGGTTCATTGGTGGAAGATCTTTCGCCGACAATCACACCAAAGCATTCTTGATTGCATTTGCCAGTGCGTTCTCAGTCACGATCTTGATTGAAGTCGCACGCGCCATTACACACAGGGTTAACGGCAAAAAGTAATTCGCTAAACAAGCGGCTGTAAAGTTAATAGCAGTGACTTTGCAACTCAGTGTTGATTCGGCAGCGTGGGATCGTCACGTTTCGCAGACTGCGAGCGATTTGGGCGATTTGATTCCAGTTGTCAAAGGCAACGGATACGGCTTTGGTCGCGCAAACTTGATGGCGCACGCCGTAAAAATCGCAAATCAGATCGCCGTCGGCACGGTCTTTGAAGCTCAAGACGTGCCGGCTAATTGCACTGCTTTGGTCTTGACCCCAGTCGGCCAACACATTCCAAAAGATTTGCCGAAAAATGTTGTGCTGACCGTTGGTTCGCTGCAACATGTGCAGAACCTCAAGAATGCGTCTTGGAGCGGCGACATTGTCATTAAATTGCGCTCAAGCATGAACCGTTATGGCGCCGACACAAGTGATGTTGCAGCAATGCAAGCTGCTGTGCAGGGCGCGGGGCTCAAGCAAGTTGGCTGGTCGGTGCATCCGCCATTAGACGGCACGATGCAAGATCATGCAAAAGAAGTCGGCGAAACAATCGGCAAAGTTGCCTCAGACTTGCCGTGGTTGATCAGTCATATTGATGCATCGTCGTTGCGCGAACTTCGCGCAAAATTTGCCGACAAAAAGATTCGGGTACGAAGTGGCACACAACTTTGGCTCGGAGATAAGTCGATGCTCAAACTCACAGCCGATGTGCTCGATACGCGAGCAATTAGCGCTGGTTCAACTGCCGGCTACCGCAACGTAAAAGTCGCCAGCGATGGTGTTCTGGTGATGATCGGGACTGGTTCTAGCCACGGAGTTCACCTCGTGGGTGCCGAGCAAAGTCCGTTTCATTTCAAACAAAAGCGTCTTGAGTTGCTCGAGCCACCACACATGCACACGTCAATGGTTTTTGTTTCGGCAAAAGAAAATGCGCCAAAAGTTGGCGATCAAGTGGACGTTCAACAACCACTCACCCGCGTTTACCCAGACGTAACCACCTGGCTTTAGCAATGTTGACGCACGAAAGTGATCGTCGAACTGAGAACCCCGATCAACGTATTGCGTCTTTAGATGTGATGCGCACGATCGCTCTGTTCGGCATCATCGTGCTCAACTATCACGGCTATTTGAATTTTCAAAGTGTTTCAGCGTCGGCGAGTCCGTCAATTTTTGAGCGATGGTGGCATCCGTTTGAAGGTGTTTTGGCAAATCCGTTTCCGGTTGGATTCGTAATGGTCGCCGGCATGGGCGTCGCGCTGCTCTTTAATCGCGATGCAGCAGCGCAACTACGCAACGACAACATCTCTGACATTCGATGGCGGCTCGCGCGGCGGGGCTTGTTCTTGTTCACTCTCGGTTACGGCGTCGAGTGGATTTGGGCGGGCACAATTTTGCCTTACTACGGTGCTTACTTTCTCATCGGCAGCATCATCGCAACTTGGTCGCGAGCCAAACTGATTGCGCTCGCTGCGTTGTCAGTATTTGCAGGCGCGCTAATCGAGTGGTGGCGTCTTGAACAATCATTCAACGGCAACTTGACTCTTTGGCTCTCGCCGACTGCGCCAAATACGCCGCGTGACTTACTGATTCGTCTGTTTATTGACTACACACATCCGATCTTTCCTTGGTTGATGTTTTTTATCGTCGGCATTCTGCTCGGCCGTGTGTACGACCAGATCGCAATTCTTCGAAAACGGCTCTTTGCTTTTGGTACTGCGGCGGTCGTCTTTGCCTACTCACTCAACTCAATTATCAACTCAGAGTTTGTTAGCGACTCAGGGCCAGATGAACGATGGTCGCATCTTGCGTCGACCCAACCTTTTGACCGCGGCATACTTTACGTCACTGCTTCAATTGGGGTCGTTCTTGCGGTTTTTGTTTTAGTCACTTTGTTGTGTGATCGCTTCGGTGAAACATTCATCGTGCGACTTGCGCAGACAACAGGTCAGATGACTTTGACTATTTACCTGGCTCATATTTTTGTTTATAACGCCGTAGTCAACTGGTGGCAGCTAGTTACGCCAACAGGATTAGACACCGCAATGACGATGAGTCTCGCGGTCTATTTTGTGGCAATTGTCTGGGCGAGTTGGTGGCACCAAAAATTTGGGCGTGGCCCAGTCGAACGTTTATATCGTCGCTTTGGCGGCTAACAACTCGCGCGACCGCCGCACAAATGCGTTATATAAATTCTGTTGAGCCGAATCTGTTGCCGCCGTATCTTCTGGGTGCCACTGCATGCCGAGCAACCATTTCGTGCGATGCTCAACGGCTTCGAGAATTCCGTCAGGCGCATAACCAACTGCGATCAGGTCGTCTGCCAAACGATCAATTCCTTGGTGATGAAACGAGGCGCCGTTAATCTGTGTCGCACCGAGCGCTGACGCGATCTTTGAACCTGGTTCAAGATTCACTTGATGCAGCGCAAACTCTTCGCCAACAGGAAACTGCATTGGTGCGTGCGCGAGCAACTGGTTCGCGTTGGCAAGTTCTCCAAGGTGCTGAACGAGCGAACCGCCGAGCACGACATTGGCAAGTTGCATTCCGCGACAAATCGCGAGAACAGGCAGGTCAAGATTAAGCGAGGCATTCAATAGCGCGGTTTCAAAAATGTCTTGCTCGGGTTGCACACCATATATATGTATGCCCGCCTTCTGACCGTAGAGCGCAGGGTTGACATCGGCGCCACCCATCAACACGAGGCCATCGAAACGCTGCATCATTGCTCGCGCATCTTCGGTTGTCAACGGTTGAGGAGAAATTACGACGGGTTCGCCCCCGGCTCGCAAGATTGCGTCAAGATATCGCCGACCTGCGAACGAGACAGCGTCTCGCGAAACTCGGCTCGGTGCACCGTACCGACCAGCAAGTGCGATCAACGGCGACATTTATAAAACTCTACCGAGATGTTTAACGTGCTCAAGATCCAACCAATACGCCAGCAAGCCCAACTCGGCATTCAATGCATCGTTAATTGACGAGCGTTTGACTCCTTTTTCGGTGTGCACGCTGTGTACGAGCAACTTTGAGTTGGCGCGGTCGGCTTTTAAGTCAACGCGGCCCACCATTTGGCCGTTCATCATGAACGGCAGCACGTAGTACCCAAACTTGCGTTTTTCTTTTGGCGTATAAATCTCGATGCGGTAATGAAAATCAAATAACCGCTCGTTGCGTGGTCGACACCACACGAGTGAATCAAACGGCGAGAGCAGTGCAGTGGCATGCAGTTTTTTCGGCAACTTGGCGCTTCGATGCACAAATGCTTTTTCAGTCCAACCGTCAACTGAGACTGCGCGCAACTCGCCTTCTTCTAACAACTCGGCAATCAGTGGCCTGACGGCTACGGGCTTTTGTCGGTAATAGTCGGCCAAGTCGCTCGCTGTTGCAACGCCTTGTGCAATTGCCGAACGCACGAGTAGTTGTTTTCGTGCGTCATGTTCGGTTGGTGTTGGTGCATTTAACACTTTCTTTGGCAACACACGCTCGGGTGTGTCGTAGATGCGTGCAAAATCGGCGCCACGACCACGAGACATTAATTGCCCTGTCAGAAACAAATATTCGAGCGCAGTTTTTGACTCGTCCCAATCCCACCATGTGCCCTTCTTTTTTGTGCGAGTCGAAAGTTCACGCGCCGTAACTGCGCCGTTCGTCTCAACATGTTTCAACATTCGCTTGACAAACACCTTGTTGTCGTCATAAAAACTGGTGAGCCCCCAGTGTTTAACTTTGCCTGTGCGTGCAGCGTTCATCTTCCAACGAAATAAAGGGTGCAACTCAACCGGTAGGTGGGCTGCTTCGTGCCCCCAATATTCAAAAATCTTTTGCGACCCTGTGGCTTTGCTTATTGCATTGCGATCGTGATCGCCAAGCCTCGAAAACAGGGGCAACTCTTGGCTGCGCACCAGAACATTCACCGAGTCGATTTGAACGACGCCTAGTTTCGTAAATAGTGCGACGACATCGCTAGTCGACGATTTAGATTTTGTTCGCGGTTTGTCAAAACCCTGCGCAGCAAGTGCTAACGAACGCGCTTCAACGATTTTTAACTCGTCGAGCCGCTTTGGCATCGCAAATTAACTAGTCAGCGACTGTGATCGTGATCGATTTAATTACAACATCTTCAACAGGTCGGTCGCCAGGTCGTGTCGCAACATTTTGCATCGCTTCAACAACTTCGAGACCCTTAACAACTTGACCAAACAACGAATACTGTGGTGGCAGACCTACGCCGCTTGAGCCACTCACGATAAAAAATTGTGAGCCGTTCGTATTTGGCCCAGCATTTGCCATCGCGACACTGCCGATTTGGTATTTGCCAGGCTTTGGCAGTTCATCGCCGAACTTGTAGCCAGGACCGCCGCGGCCAGAACCCTCTGGGTCGCCACCTTGGCACATGAAGTTTTTGATGATCCGATGAAAAATCACTCCGTCGTAATAATGGTGCGCTGCGAGATAAACAAAGTTGTTAACCGTTAACGGTGCTGCGGCCGCATCAAGCGCGATCACGAGTGTGCCGAGAGTCGTCTCCATTGACACGCTGTAACGCTTGGCTGGGTCAATGCCCATCGGTGGCATGCTGCCGAACTTTTTCGTGACTGGTGCTGAGCCGTCAAGGGCTGGGAAGTTTGATGATTGTGAGTTTGACATAGCCATGAACCCTACACTCGTGTCATGCCAGAAACGACAGCAAGCAACACAGACAGCGCACTAGTTGATGCGATTGAACGCGATCTCAACGATGTTGATGTTGCTATGGATCGACTTGAAAAAGGCACCTATTTCAGCGATGAGATAACTGGTGCGCCACTGCAAACTGATTTTCTGACCGCCAACCCACTCGCCCGCCGCAACAAATAACTTCAGATAACCCGGTCGCAACCGCGACCAAGTCAGTTTTCAGAACATTGGGTAGTTGTCGTCAGAGACGTTGCCGTTCTGGCCGTTGCCGTGTGACCCGTTTTTACGTGAGCCACGCTTGAACAGGCGGCTAAAAAATTTGATGAGACCAGTTAACAAACTCACAGTGATAAGTCTCGCACAAGCAGCTTGGCCACTACCGAGTAGCCAGCGTCAGTCAAATGAACGCGATCAACAAACAGCCACTCGGGTTGTTGCAATTCTGAAGCAATGTTGAGGTCGAGAAACTTCAGACCTGCGTTTGTACAAATCGCTTCGACATCGCGTGCATATTGAGCCTTGTGATCAGCCAACTCGATGAGAATTCGCGAGAAACTCTCTGCTTCTTGATCGAGAAGCTCGAATAGTTCTACTTCTTGCGAAGTCAGCGACTTGTTGATCCACGGTGCGAATGGCTGCAAGACAAACGATGCGGATGTCGAGTTATGTTTTGCCAGCATATTTATGTAGTCACAGTCACGCTCAAAAACGGCGAGCATGGCTTTGTATGACTCGGCTCTATTGCCTGTTGTATGCGAAGCAGTCTGTGCAGTTGGCTTCTTGCCTATGCCAAATTTTTCGCGCAACCCAGCAATCAATTGTCGAGTGAGCGCGCGATTGCCGACCGCGGCGCTTTTCATTTGTTGTTCGAACAGCCCCTGATGAAAAAAAGCGCCATACATCGGCGAAAAGCTTCCAGACATCAACGACCGAGTCAAATTGTTTGCACCAGACATCACGACAATCGGCCCATCAATCTTTTTCGTGTTTGACAGATGCAACAAAATCGCTTCTTGTGTTGAGTTGAACGCACGGCCACCCAAATTGCGCCAGTTATATTTTGTCGAAGTGTTAAGCAAACTTGGAATTGTTTTTGAATCTGAAGTTGCACCAATACCAAACACGCTGCTGCCGCCAACTAAAAGTGCCGTTGGAGCATTCGGTTTTGTACCAACAGAGTTGCGTGCACCAAATTGATCGGTTGAAACAGATTTCTTTGACGCACTTCGCGGATGAAAATACATTAGGTGCGGCACCCATTCTTGATTCATGCCCAGTTCGTCGTAGTCGCGCATCTGTGGCACGATCACGTTGCGACGAGCAACTGCATCGCGAGACTGTTTAGCGTTGGCGCTCAAAATGATCCTTTGGTAGTGGTGCTTTGTCAACCCAATAACTTGTCGCCGAACCCTTTGACGTAAGCCGACCGATGCCTAATGCGCGACGCACGACACCTGCCACAACGAGCAAGCACCAAACGATAAAAACGAAACTGCGTTTAATCAAGAGCGAACTCTTTCTGCCAATCTGAGTCGTGTTCAAGCGCCGGCTGTTCAGACTTTGTTAAGAGCATCGAACCGATAACGAGGTAGTCCATGTCGGTGCGCATAAAACATTGGTAAGCCTCTGCGGGTGTGCAAACAGGCGGTTCGCCACGCACATTGAACGAGGTGTTGAGAAGAACCGAACAGCCATGGCGTTGCTTGAATACCGAAAGCAAACTATGAAACTCGGGATTTGTTTCTGCGTGCACGGTTTGCACGCGCGCCGAAAAATCAACGTGCGTTACTGCTGGAATTTGCGAACGCACAACATTTAGCTTGTCAATGCCGAATAGTTTCGACATATCGGCGTGATCTTTGCTAAGACGATGTTCGGCCACTGGGGCAACGACCAACATGTAAGGGCTCGAAGACTTGAGATCGAACCAATCTGAAACATCTTCGGCCAATACTGCCGGCGCAAACGGGCGAAAGCCCTCGCGGAATTTGATTTTGAGATTCATTTTTTTCTGCATGTCAGGATGACGGGCGTCGCCAAGAATCGTGCGATTACCGAGAGCACGCGGGCCGAACTCCATGCGGCCTTGAAACCAACCCACGACTGCACCATCATTTAGTAGATCGGCAACTCGCTCATTTAGTTCGTTGCGCGAAATTTGCTGATGCGGAATCGCCTGAGAGTTCAGAAACTTAGTGACTTCATCGTCAGAAAACTTTGGCCCGAGATAACTGCCACGCATCGCATCGCCTGTTTTTGCAGTGCGTGGTTTGCCGAGATATTTGTGCCAAACGCCAAGTGCTGCGCCGAGTGCACCACCGGCATCACCGGCAGCGGGCTGGATGAAAATATTTTCAAAAATATTTTCGCGCACAAGTTTGCCGTTTGCGACACAATTCAGCGCGACACCACCAGCTAGACAAAGATTCTTCATGCCCGTTGTTTGTCGTGCGAATCGTGCGAGACGGCCAACAACAAGTTCGGTGACTTCTTGCATCGAACGAGAGAGATCCATCTCGCGTTGCGTGAGTTCTGACTCTGCGTTGCGCGCCGGGCCACCAAACAGGTTGGCGAAACGCTGACTGGTCATGCGGTTGCTCACCGGGAAGTCAAAGAAATCCATGTTTAATCTGAAACTGCCGTCTTGCTGCACATCGATTAAGTTTTCGAGAATTTTGTCGACGTATTTTGGTTCGCCATAAGGTGCGAGGCCCATCATTTTGTATTCGCCTGAGTTCACTTTGAAGCCGGTGAAGCTCGTGAAAGCCGAATAAAGCAAACCCAGCGAATGCGGAAACTTGATCTCTTTGACAACTTCAAGCGAATTGTCGCGCCCGATCGAAAGACTTGTTGTCGCCCACTCGCCAACTCCGTCGATTGTCAAGACTGCAGCTTGCTGAAATGGCGAGGGATAAAAAGCCGACATCGCGTGCGCCTCGTGATGCTCGGCGAACAATACGTCGCCAGAGAAGTTGAGAAATTTTTGAATCTGTTCTTTGGTTTGCAGTTTTCCGCCAAACCACAACGAGCCGGCTGCCGCAAAAGACTTTCGGCCGCGCGGGGCATATGCCATGTGCGTCTTGACGATTCGCTCGAACTTGAGCATCGGCTTGTCGTAGAACACGACATGATCGAGATCACGACTTGTGATGCCTGCTTCGGCAAAGCAGTAATTGGTGGCGTGTTTCGGCAGACGCGAGTCGTGTTTTTTGCGCGAGAACCGCTCTTCTTGGGCGGCGGCGATGATCTCGCCGTCTTTAATTAGGCACGCGGCACTGTCATGATAAAGCGCGGAAATTCCGAGAATGTATGTCATCGGCACTTTGTATTCTACAGACGAGCCACAGATGCACTGTGCCGTCAGAGAACTGACTGGTAGTTACCGAATGGTCGCGGGGAAGATACGAATTAGCGGTCGCGCAGTTTGGCCAAGAGGCGCAAAATTTCGAGATACAGCCAGACCATTGTCACCAAAAGTCCGAATGCTGCATACCACTCCATATATTTTGGCAAGCGAGCTTGTTCGCCGCGCTCAATAAAGTCGAAATCAAGTGCCAAGTTCATCGCTGCGATACCCGCGACGAGCAAACTAAAACCAATGCTGAGCGAACTTGAACTGTTGAAGAACGAAATATTGGCACCGAAAAGGCTGGCCAGAAACGACACTCCGTAAAACAAAGCAACACCCATCGTTGCGCCGATGATCGTGCGACGCATTTTGTCGGTGACGCGAATAACGCCGGTGCGATAGAGAACAAGCATCACAACGAAGACTCCGACGGTTATGCCGACGGCTTGCAACACGATGCCGTCGTAGGCCGTGTTGAAAACTTTTGAGATTGCACCAACAAAAACACCTTGAGCGATTGCGTAAATCGGCGCAAGAATGCGCGAAAGTTTTGGCTTGAAAGTGAGAACCAAAGCGACAACGAAACCCGCCAACGCACCGCCGATCGTCCATGCTGGAAACTGCACGGCACCATCAACCGATTCGCTGACTGATGTCCAGCCGAAAATTGCCGAAGCGAGCAACAACAATGTCAACAACAAACCCGCACTCGCTGTGCCGCTTGCAGTCATTACTTCGGATGATGCGTATGGCGAAACAGGGCCGTCTGAAATCGGCGCATTAAATGTCGGTTGACTTGTGCGCTGATTCGCTTGCGGCGCTGCCCAACCTGAGTCGCCAGCAGAACGCTCTACAACTTTTGCAAATGACTTTTCATTAAGAATCGGATTTGACATAAGCAAATAATACAGCCTCGTGGGCGCGAGTGGCTTCGAAGTGGCGGCAAACTAATCCGAAAAAAGACCCCTAATTTCATGCATAAAATTCTTCTTTTTGGCGTGTGAGATATGCGCCTCGTCGGTATCGTTAGGCGTGTCGCACCCAGTGTGACGAATGAAATTCAATGTTATTTCGTGTGAAATTTGATAAACGGGAGATTTCGTGGCCAAAGAGAGAATTGACCGAGACGACGAAGATCTTGTCCGGCTTTATCTCACAGATATTGGTCAATATGTTCTGCTCACCAAAGATGACGAAGTTCGATTGGCTAAAGCGATCGAAGAAGGCAAATCTGCCGAAGCGTCTTTGAAGAAATCTGAAAAACAAGTCACTCCGACTCGTCGTCGCGAGCTGAACAAAGTTGTTCGCGCCGGAGCGCGTGCTGAACGCCAATTCGTGCAATCAAACTTGCGCTTGGTTGTGTCAATTGCCAAGAAATATCAAGCATCTGGGCTGCCGTTGCTCGACTTGATTCAAGAGGGCAACCTGGGTTTGATGCATGCCGTCGAAAAGTTCGACTGGCGAAAAGGCTTTAAGTTTTCAACATATGCAACCTGGTGGATTCGCCAAGCGATCACTCGTGGTATCGCCAATACGGGTCGCACGATTCGGCTTCCGGTTCACGCTGGCGACACGCTTGCTCGTTTACAAAAAGCCCGCTCGCGCCTTGAGTTGAAGTTCGGTCGCCACGCAACGCTTGCCGAATTGGCAGAAGAAGTCGACATGCCAGCCGACAAAGTAACAGAAGCACTTCGTTTTGCTGCTGAGCCACTCTCGTTGTCAGAGCCATTGCGTGAAGACGGCGATGCCGAACTCGGTGACGTTGTTGAAGATCGTTCAGCTGAGTCACCGTTTGAAGTTGCCGCAACTGCATTGTTGCCCGAAGAGATTTCGCGACTGTTGGCGCCACTCGATCAACGCGAGCGAGAAATCTTGGCATTGCGATTTGGTCTTGACCGTGGCGAGCCACGCACACTCGAAGAAGTTGGCGAAGCATTTAACTTGACACGCGAGCGCATTCGTCAGATCGAAGCCCGCGCGATGAGCAAGTTGCGTCACCCGTCTAGCGACACTGGCGCTCGCGACCTTCTTTCGGTTTAATCTCGCCTCGACGTGTTGTGCGTCATCGGCGATCTTGTCGAAGACGTAGTCGTTTGGTTGCCGACAAACTTAAGTTACGGCACCGACACCCCTTCACGGATTGTTCGCACGCGCGGAGGTAGCGCCGCAAACGTCGCAGTTTTTGCCAGCGCCGTTGCTCAACAGCAACACAACAAATATCGCGCGCGATTAATTGCTCAAGTTGGCACCGACACGCTTGGTGATCAGCTTGTTGAGGCGCTCGAATCTTCGGGTGTGCACCCGTGCGTCGTGCGAAGTGGTCGCACTGGCTCGATCGTCGTGATTGTTTCACCAGACGGCGAACGCACGATGCTTACCGATCGTGCGGCGGCAACTGAGCTAAATCGTGCGCCAGCAAATTGGCATGAGGGCGTTTCAGTTCTGCACGTGCCTGCATATTCACTGTTTTCGCAACCGCTAAGTGATGCGGCTCAACAATGCATCGAGCAGGCTCACGAAAAAAATATTGCCGTATCAATTGATGCATCTTCAGCGTCGCTGATTAAGTCATTTGGTGTCGACAAGTTTCGCGATTTGGTGCACCAACTTCGACCAAAGATATTTTTCTGCAATGCAGACGAAGCAGAAGTGATGAACTTAAAAAAGCAACCCCTCGGTCTTGAGATTGTGGTGATCAAGGCTGGTGCTCGCCCAACTACGGTGATCGAAAACAGCGTTGTGCTGTCAGTTGATGTAGAGCAGGTCGATGAAATTGTCGATTCAACTGGGGCCGGTG
>ENA-ORFA01000358-ORFA01000358.1-marine-metagenome-genome-assembly--contig:-NODE-358-length-19548-cov-4.462945_pt1 | contig 19548 bp, 21 predicted proteins | sample MGYA00248621_ERZ508587 | MGnify/ENA primary metagenome ERZ508587 (study PRJEB26250, sample SAMN06266239) | marine metagenome | isolation source: Columbia River Estuary | place: USA:Columbia River Estuary... | reverse complement strand
AGCGTTCGTCGTTCAGTTTTACCTAGCGGTCTGCGTATCGTTACTGAAGAAGTTCCTTCGGTACGCAGCGCCGCGATTGGTATCTGGGTAAATGTTGGTTCTCGTGATGAAACCCCGGCAGTTGCTGGGGCTTCTCACTTTCTAGAGCATTTACTGTTCAAGGGAACCAAGCGACGAAATGCTTTAGAGATTTCTTCTTCCATCGAATCAGTTGGTGGCGAGATGAACGCCTTCACTAGCAAGGAGTACACCTGCTTTTACGCACGTGTAATCGATACCGATCTGCCCATGGCAATTGATGTTGTGTCAGATTTGATCACGTCATCAGTTGTTACAGCACTCGATGTAGATGCTGAACGCAAGGTAGTACTTGAAGAAATTGCCATGCGTGATGATGATCCCAGCGACTTAGTTCATGACTTATATGCCGAAACTTATTACGGTGATACGCCTTTGGGTCGTCCGATACTTGGCACCATTGATTCAATCAACAACATGTCCCGTAACTCGGTTTTTAACTATTACAAGAAGCGTTACCTGCCGCAAGATTTGGTAGTAGCTGTTGCTGGAAACATTAAGCACAAAAAAGTTGTTGCAATGGTTGAAGCGGCACTTTCTCAAGATGGATTCTTGGATGTAACTGGCGCGCCAGTTATTCGACCAAATACTGTTGTACGAAAGAGCCCTCAACGCTCTGTTGGCCTTATTTCTCGCCCAACGGAACAAGCACACATGTTTTACGGCATGGAGGGCGTTGCTCGTCATGATGATCGTCGCTTTGCGATGGGAATTTTGGCATCTGCACTTGGTGGGGGAATGTCTTCTCGCTTGTTCCAAGAGATCCGTGAAAAACGCGGTCTTGCTTACTCTGTCTATGCATACGCACAACAGTTTGCCGGAAGCGGACAAATTGGTTTTTACGCCGGATGTAATCCAGCAAAGGCGATCGAAGTTGTTGAAATCATTCGCGAAGTCTTAGCTGATGTTGCAGATAATGGAATGTCGCATGAAGAGATCGAGCGAGCTAAGGGCGCGGTTCGTGGCTCCTTAGTTCTGAGCCAAGAGGATTCGGGTTCTCGTATGAGCCGAATCGGTAAGAATGAGATTGTCTACGGACATGTCATGGATTTTGATGAGATCCTTAAGGCGATCTCACGCGTAAATGCCACAGACATTAAGGAAATTGCTAGCGCGTTTCTTACAAAAACGCCTACCCTTGCACTTGTTGGTCCATTCAAATCAGAGTCAAAGTTTGAGAAGGTGTTAAGCAAATGATCAATGTTGCCGTCTTAGGTGCTCGTGGTCGAATGGGCTCAGAAGTTGTTAAGGCTGTTGAAGCTAGTGATGGCTTAGCACTTGTCGCTGCTTTGGATATGGGCGATTCGCTAGAACAGCTCAAGGGATCTGCAGCGCACGTTGTCGTGGATTTCACTACACCAGATAGCGTGATGGACAATCTTGAATTTCTGATCAACAATGGAATCAACGTAGTTGTTGGTACAACTGGATTTGATGATGCCAAGCTTGCAACGGTTAAAGGGTGGTTAGCTAAGAATCCTTCAGTCGGCGTTCTCATTGCACCTAACTTTGCAATCGGTGCGGTGTTAATGATGGAGTTTGCAGAAAAGGCAGCGCGCTACTTCGAATCTGCAGAAATTATCGAACTTCATCACCCAGCAAAGGTTGATGCACCTTCAGGTACTGCAGCTCGTACCGCAGAATTAATGAGTGCTGCGCGTAAAGATGCAGGAATGGGTGCGATGCCAGATGCAACAACAACGGCATTAGATGGTGCACGTGGCGCGCTAGTAGGGGGAATACCGGTGCATTCTGTTCGCGCACGTGGATTAGTAGCCCACCAAGAGGTTTTGTTTGGCGGCTTAGGGGAGACCTTAACTATTCGTCATGATTCAATTGATCGTGCAGGATTTATGCCAGGAGTTATTCTTGGCGTACGCAAAATTGTTAACACACCAGGCCTAACCCATGGCCTCGATAAATTCATGTAAGGAGCGATCAATGTCTAAAGATCAAATCACTATGTATGGTGCCGATTGGTGCGGAGATTGCCGTCGATCAGAGCGACTATTAAAAGAGCTCAATGTTGAATATACAAAAATTGATACCGATGCAGATGTAACAGCTGCTGACAAGGTAATCGAAATTAATGGTGGAGCTAAGTCAATTCCGGTAATTGTTTTCTCTGATGGAACTCACTTAACTGAACCTTCAGATAATGATCTAAAGGCAAAGCTTCAAAGCTTAGGAATTATCTAAAGCCAGTTGTATACCGCAGCCGATGAAAGCGCTGCCGAAAGTACAACAATTGGAAATGGTGCCTTGAGCATCAGGGCGATGATTGCAACGACTAGACCAACCAAGCGTTGATCAATCATTAATTGGGATTTTTCAGAAAAGCTCTGAACTGAAACTAAGGCACTGAGCAGCGCGATCGGGATTAATGTGTTGATTTTTTGGATCTTTGGGTGCGAAAGCCAGCGTTCCGGAACGGAATGTCCGGAGTACTTCAGGAGAAAAGCAATGACACTTGTTCCTATGGTTGCTACCCAGAAGCTTGTCATCGCTTTAACCCGACTGCAATTGCGATAAAGGCGGTGGCAATTATTGGTAAACCTGCAGGAAGTATCGGGGTCATTGCTATTGCAAAGAGCGCGCAACCAACGGCCAAGGCACGATCAGAGTTACTTTTCAGTCGTGGCCAAACAAGACCAAGGAAAGCTGCTGGAACTGCAGAGTCCAGCCCAAATGCACGGATATCGCCCATAGCTTGAGCGCCAAGTGCGCCCGCCAAGGTAAAAAGATTCCAGAAAACAAATACGCCGATTCCTGTGTACCAGAAACCTTTTCGCATCTCATCAACTCCACGTGGTTCCTGACCCAGGGCAACGCCAGTTGACTCATCAATAGTTATTTGAGCAGCTATCACTCGCTTCAAACCTTTTACCTGTAAACGCGGAGCCATTATTACTCCGTACAAAGCATTTCGAACACCAAGCAATGATGCGGTAGCAATTCCACTTATCGCCGAACCTCCGGCACCAATGACACCAATGACTGCAAATTGAGATGCGCCAGAAAAAGTTAGTAGAGATAGCAAGCAGCTTTGAAGTACAGAAAATCCATTTGCTACGGCGGCTGCACCAAATGCCACTCCATAGGCCCCAACCGTCAAAGAAACGCTCAGAGAATCCCGCAGAGTGGCGGAGGCAACTTTGGACACGCGGCTATTGTGCCGTATAAATCCACGAGCGCCTAGCCTCCACTGGATAGGGTGCCTCCATGAGTGAAGAGATTATTTTCCGCGATGACATGACCGTTGAATTAGTTAAATCCAGTGCAAGTGATGCAGATGTAATTTGGGCAGCACGTGTTTCAACAGCTGGTGAACAGTCAATGGATGAAATCGGCGAAGATCCAGCTCGTTCTGCGGGTTTGATTAATTACCTTGCACGCGAACGTCATGGTTCACCTTTTGAGCACACATCAATGACCTTTTTTGTTTCAGCACCCATATTTGTTTTTCGCGAATTCATGCGCCATCGCATCGCTTCATACAATGAAGAAAGTGGTCGCTATCGTGAATTAAGGCCTGTCTTTTATGTTCCATCTGCAGAACGCAAACTAGTTCAGGTCGGTAAAACCGGTGCTTACACATTTGTTGATGGCACTAAGGAACAGTTTGATATAACAGTTGAATCAATGAAGGCAGCATATGTAGTTGCATACGAGAGTTATGTGAAAATGCTTGAAGCTGGCGTAGCACGTGAAGTAGCGCGAGCAGTGTTACCTGTAGCTACATACTCTTCTATGTATGTAACCATGAACGCTCGAGCTCTCATGAACTTTCTTTCCTTACGCACGGGCCGAGAAGGCTCCCATTTTCCTAGCTACCCACAGCGGGAAATCGAGATGGTTGCCGAGAAAATGGAAGCCGAATTCGCGAAATTAATGCCACTTACATACGGAGCTTTTGAAAAGTCTGGACGAGTCGCCCCTTAATACGGGTAGAGTTCGCCACATGACAACGCCTGCTCCATTTGGACGTCTTCTGACGGCGATGGTCACTCCCTTCACAAAAGATGGAGCGATTGATTGGGCAGGGATTGAAACAATTGCCGCCCATCTTGTTGCAAATGGGCATGATGGAATTGTTGTCAATGGAACAACTGGAGAAGCGCCAACGACTAAGTCCTCTGAAAAAGAGGAAATAATCCGAGTAGTTCGAAATACTGTCGGGCCAACCATCAAAGTTCTCTCGGGTGCCGGTGACAATGAAACTGAGTATTCGATTAATCAAGCTAAGCGAACCGAAAAAGCTGGCGCAGATGGCTTGTTGGTCGTAACACCGTATTACAACAAACCACCACAAGCCGGAATCGAAGCTCACTTCCGCGCAGTTGCAGATGCAACAGATCTTCCAATGATGATGTACGACATTCCAGGTCGCACTGGCGTTCCAATTGAACCTGACACTCTTGTTCGACTATCTGAGCATCCACGCATTGTGGCGCTCAAAGATGCAAAGGGTGATGTGGCATCGACATCGTGGGTAATTAAGCGTTGTGGAATTCCGGTGTATTCAGGTGATGACATTCTGAATCTTCCATTGCTTTCAGTTGGCGCAGTTGGTTTTGTTTCTGTTTGCGGTCACACCGTAGGCAAGGATTTGCGCGAGCTTCTTGATTCATGGTTTGCGGGTAACTCTGCTCGTGCATTAGAGATTCACCAAAAGCTACTACCTGTGTACACCGGTACTTTCCGTACACAAGGTGCGATTCTTACTAAAGCAGCGCTCACACTTATGGGCCTACCTGGTGGCCACACTCGTCTTCCACTCGTCGATGCAACAGATGCTCAGATTGCGCAGTTGCGCGAAGATCTGCGTGCTGGTGGCGTCGCAGTTAACTAATGAATCATCCACATCCCAACTTAAGTACTCCGCCCAAGTTAGTCGATGGCGGCTTGCGTATCGTCGCGCTAGGTGGCTTAACTGAAATTGGCCGCAATATGACGGTCTTTGAATACAAATCGAAGCTTCTCATCGTTGACTGTGGTGTTTTATTTCCAGAAGATACTCAGCCAGGAATTGATCTTATTTTGCCTGACTTTTCATATATCCGAGATCGACTGCAGGATGTCATTGGAATATTCCTTACTCACGGGCATGAAGACCACATAGGCGCAGTTCCATACCTATTGCGCGAGCGTGGCGATATTGCAATTTACGGTTCAGCGTTAACCCTTGCTTTGATCACTGCGAAGTTGAAGGAACATCGGATTACACCCCTGACTCGCGAAGTTCGTGAAGGCGGAACAGAAGATGTTGGTCCATTTACTCTTGAATTTGTGGCGGTAAACCACTCGATTCCTGATGCATTAGCGGTTGTGATTAACACCGAAGCTGGACGAGTACTAGCAACTGGCGACTTTAAAATGGATCAACTTCCTTTAGATGGTCGCATTACAGATTTAAGAACCTTCGCGCGTCTTGGCGAGCAAGGCGTGGATCTTTTCATGGTGGATTCAACAAATGCCGATATTCCTGGATTCACGCCATCTGAGCGAGAAATTATGCCAGCGCTCAATCGCGTTATCTCTTCGACTAAACGCCGAGTAATTGTTGCCTCCTTTTCTTCACACGTTCACCGAGTTCAGCAGGTAATTGATATCGCGGCACACCATGGACGAAAAGTTGTATTTATCGGACGTTCGATGGTTCGCAATATGAAGATCGCAGAAGATATGGGGTACTTACATGTCCCCGCAGACCTTGTCATAGATGCCAAAGATCTAGATCAATACGATGACAATGTCGTCTTGATTTGCACAGGTTCACAAGGCGAACCAATGGCAGCGTTGTCTCGGATGGCTAATGGCGATCATCAAATTCGTGTAGGTGAAGGCGACACCGTTATTTTGGCATCATCGTTGATTCCAGGCAATGAAAACTCGGTATTTCGGATCATCAATGAGTTAACACGTTTTGGTGCCAAAGTTGTTCACAAAGCAAATGCAATGGTGCACGTATCAGGACACGCAGCAGCTGGTGAGTTGCTCTACTGCTACAACATCGTCAAACCTAAATATGTAATGCCAATCCATGGTGAATGGCGACACATGAAGGCCAACGCTGAATTAGCAATTCAATCCGGTGTACCTCGTGGCAACACTTTCATCGTTGATAACGGAGTTGTCATCGATTTAGTTAATCACGAGGCAGAAGTTGTTGGAGCTGTACCAGTTGGTTTTGTCTTTGTTGATGGGCAAAGCATCGGAGACATTACTGAAAGTTCATTAAAGGATCGTCGAATTCTTGGCGAAGAAGGTTTCATCTCTTGCGTGGTTGTCATCGATTCACAAAGTGGAAAAATTGTGGCGGGACCAGATATTCATGCACGCGGATTCAATGAGGATGCTGCGATGTTTGATGAGGTCAAGATGAGAATTGAGAAGGCGCTTGCAGTTGCGGTTGCAGATGGCAATAACGGAACCCATCAACTCTCACAGATTGTCAGAAAAACTATTGGTGGATGGGTTGGGGGAGAGCATCGTCGAAAGCCGATGATTGTCCCTGTCGTTATTGAAGTTTAAAGAACGGCGCGCCTAGTAGGTTCGCAATTGTTCACCCTTTACGATCGTGCGTGTGGCTAAAAGGAAAAAAGCAAAAAGTAAGACCGGAGCTGTAGGCGGAGCTCTAGGTCGTGGCCTTGCATCCATTTGGCGTTTTATTGCAAAATCTTTAGGAAGTGGCGTTCGTTTTGTTGCTCGAGGAGCCCGCGATTTAGATCCTGCACATCAGCGCGATGGGATTGCATTTCTTATTTTGATTCTTGCACTGATTGCAACCGCAGGTACTTGGTTTCATTCAGATAATGTTGTTGGTCGCGCGGTGTATTCAGTTATTTACGGTGGATTTGGTCGGGTAGGTTTTTTTGCCCCGCTTGTTCTCATTTACTTTGCTTTTAGATTATTTCGAGTTCCAGAGGATTCAAAAGCAACTGGTCGAATAATCATTGGAACTTTGGCTTTAATGCTTTCAACTACTGGGTTAGCCCATTTGCTCAATGGTTCTGTCGGTACAGGTGCAACCGCGATGCGTGATGGCGGCGGCTGGCTTGGATACGGAGTTTCAACACCACTTGTAAGCCTTATGACCTCTGTCTTGGCCTATCCAGTTCTATTCATTCTTTTTATTTTTGGCGTACTAGTAATTACAGCTACTCCGGTCAATGAAGTATTTACTCGCATAACATCTGCCAGCAGTTGGTTGTGGTCTAAGCGACCAGAACGTGCTGAAAAAGTTGAGGTCGATTTCGAGGTAACTGATACTCCACCTTTTGAAACACCTGTAGTTGCCCAATGGAATGCTCCAGTTGATGAAGAGGAACTTGATGAAGAAAGCTTTGATGAAGAGTTTCCGGTAGAAGAACCTTTTGCAACGGTCCCACCTGTCAATGAAAACACGGTTGCTGTAAAGCGACCAGAGCAGTTGTTGTTGACCGCTGACATTCAGTATGAACTTCCTAGTCCAGATCTGCTTCGTGCAGGCCCTGCAGCTAAGGCAAAAAGCAAGGCAAACGAAGTTGTAGTGGCAGCCTTAACTGAAGTGTTTTTGCAATTTGAAATTGATGCCAAAGTAACTGGCTTCATGCGCGGCCCAACGGTGACCCGTTACGAGGTTGAACTCGGAAATGCCGTCAAAGTTGAAAGAATTACGGCTTTATCAAAAAATATTTCATATGCAGTTGCCAGCAGTGATGTTCGAATTCTCTCGCCAATTCCGGGTAAGTCTGCGGTAGGAATTGAAATCCCAAATGCTGATCGAGAGATTGTGGCTTTAGGCGATGTTTTGCGCTCAACAGTTGCCGGGCAAGATCTACACCCAATGCTTGTGGCGCTTGGAAAAGATGTCGAAGGTAATTTTGTCTGTGCAAACTTAGCGAAAATGCCTCACCTTTTGGTGGCGGGAGCAACTGGCGCGGGTAAATCTTCAATGATCAACGCAATGATTACATCTATTTTAATGCGTTCGACACCAGATGATGTTCGCTTAGTATTAATTGATCCTAAACGAGTAGAACTAAATGCTTACGAAGGTATCCCGCATTTAATTACACCAATCATTACTAATCCCAAAAAAGCTGCTGATGCCCTGACATGGGTGGTTCGAGAAATGGACCTTCGTTACGAGGATCTTTCCACCTTTGGCTTTAGACATATCGATGATTTCAATAAAGCGGTACGTGCAGGCAAGGTAGTTGTGCCAGAGGGCAGCGATAGAACCGTTGAGCCATATCCATATCTTTTGGTCATCATTGACGAGCTTGCAGATTTAATGATGGTTGCAGCCAAAGAGGTTGAGGAATCTGTCGTTCGCATTACTCAGTTGGCACGATCAGCTGGTATTCACTTAGTTCTTGCAACTCAGCGACCATCAGTAGATGTTGTGACGGGATTAATTAAGGCAAATGTTCCTTCACGTTTGTCATTTGCTACAAGTTCCCTTGCAGATAGCCGCGTTATTTTGGATAGCCCAGGTGCAGAAAAGCTTGTCGGCCAAGGTGATGGGTTGTTTATCCCAATGGGTGCAAGCAGAGCTATTCGAATCCAGGGAGCATATGTTTCTGAACGCGAAATCGAAGCGGTTACAAGCCATGTGAAGAAGCAGCTCAAGCCGCGCTATAGAGACGATGTGACTGCGCCAGTAAATCAAATGAAAATGGTAGATAAAGAGATCGGTGACGATTTAGATATTTTGTGCCAAGCAGTAGAACTTGTTGTAGGAACACAATTCGGTTCAACATCAATGTTGCAAAGAAAGTTACGTGTTGGTTTTGCTAAAGCTGGCCGCTTAATGGATTTGATGGAGTCTCGCGGAATCGTTGGTCCTTCCGAGGGCTCTAAGGCCCGCGCCGTGTTGGTAAAGCCAGATGAACTTGATTCAGTGCTAGCAACCCTTCGAGATTATTGATTCTGGGTTAATGCAGGGTGAATGAGTAGGTTTCACCCCACTAGTTCACACCTGTACCTAGTCACCCTAACCCCCCACGACTTACACTTAGACCTCACCCGTGTGCTGCATTAAGGATGTCTAATGTCACTTGGATCAATGATTACTAAGGCGCGTAAGGATGCTGGCCTTAGCATCGATGATCTTTCTGCAGCCACAAATATCCGCGGAACTTTGCTTCGCGAAATGGAATCAAATAATTTTTCACAATGCGGTGGCGAAACCTATGCACGTGGTCACCTCAGAAATATCGCAATCAAACTAAGTGTTGAACCTCAGATTTTTTTGACTGCCTTCGAAGATGAGCAGATGCATGTAGATCGAACTATGCAAGATTTACTTGTCGAAAATAGTGTTATGCGCGAACCTAAAGAGGCGCGAAAAGTTTCGTGGAAAGTATTAGTAACAATTTCTATCGCATCATTATTTGTGGCAGGTTTGGCTCAAATTATTGTCTCGAATGATTCAGCACCAGATATTCCTGTAGCTGTTGAAGAATCAGCAACACCAACAGCATCACCAGAGGCGACAACTGCCACAGAAGTCGTTCCTACCGAGGAACCGACAGTTTCTACTGGACAGGGAGTCGAAGTAATAATCAACGCAGTTCGAGCAAAGAGCTGGCTCTTTGTCTCAGACTCATCTGGACGAGTTCTCTTTAGTGGGCAAATTCCTCAAGGTGTAACAAAAACATTTTCCTCAGATGCGCAGTTAAATCTAAAAATTGGCAATGCAGGGGGAGTTGATGTGTCAGTAAATGGCAAAAAGATCGATTCTCTGGGAGCCGATGGCCAAGTCGTTAGCGTGTCGTACGGGGTAGATTCCTAATTCCCTATTGCACTGTAAGATTGTGCAAATGAAGCGCACAGTTGCAGTTGTCACTTTAGGGTGCGCACGAAATGAAGTCGATTCCGAGGAATTAGCTGGACGCCTAGCAGCAGATGGCTGGACCCTTGTTGATGATGTTGAATCAGCAGAAGTTGCTTTGGTTAACACTTGTGGATTTATCGAATCAGCCAAAAAAGACTCAGTAGACGCGCTCCTTGAAGCTAATTCGCTTAAGGGTCACGGAATAACCCGCGCCGTGGTTGCTGTTGGTTGCATGGCAGAGCGGTACGGAAATGAATTAGCTGAAGCACTTCCAGAAGCTGATGCCATTTTAGGTTTTGATGACTACAAGGATATTTCTGCACGTTTGCAATCAATTGTTGCTGGCGAAAAACACACAGCACACGTACCGCGCGATCGCCGTGCATTGCTTCCGATCGCACCTGCCGAACGCGCCGATGCCCGAGAAGTTGAAGAGTTTTCTCGTAAGCGTTTAGGAAATACACCGTGGGCACCTCTGAAGATCGCTTCTGGTTGCGATCGACGTTGCTCATTCTGCGCCATTCCATATTTTCGTGGATCATTTGTTTCGCGTCGTCCCACCGAGATTATTTCCGAGGCCAGATGGCTTGCCGAAAACGGTGTCTCTGAGATGTTTTTGGTCAGCGAGAACACAACGTCTTACGGCAAGGATTTAGGTGATCTTCAGTTAATGGAGAAGATCCTGCCCGAGATCGCTGCTCTGCCAGGAGTTGAGCGTGTTCGACTTTCATATTTGCAACCAGCAGAAATGCGACCAACATTGCTGCAGGCGATGATTGCTACTGATAAAACCGCACCGTACTTTGATCTTTCATTTCAGCACACCAGCCCAACAATTCTGCGCCGCATGCGACGATTTGGCGATACTGAAAAGTTTTTACATTTAATCAGTCAAATCCGCGCCCTTTCGCCAGAGGCTGGAATCCGATCAAACTTTATTGTTGGCTTCCCTGGTGAAACACAAGAAGATTTTGATGATCTGGCTAACTTTATTACTCAAGCCAAACTTGATGCAGTGGGTATCTTTGGGTATTCAGATGAGGACAAAACAGAAGCACTAGAACTTTCTGACAAAGTTGATGCCGATGTCATCGCACAACGCGTCGAAACCTTGTCTGCGCTAGCTGATGAGATGGTTTCTTTGCGAGCACAGGCTCGAATTGGTGAAAATGTCCGCGTATTGATCGAGGACGCCGAGCTACAAGAAGGCCGTGCTGCTCACCAAGGCCCAGAAGTAGATGGAACGACAACCTTTATCGGAACAAACTTCGCGGTAGGCCAATATGTTGATGCGGTAGTTATTGATTCCATGGGCGCAGATTTGGTGGCCAAACCACTATGAGGTTGCCAGCCTTTATAACTCCTAATTTCATTACTGTGATGCGTTTAGTTTTTGTTCCAGTTGGTGCCTATACCTTGTTTAAAAATGGGGGAAATGACACCACGTGGCAGTACATCTCGTGGTGCGTATTTTTTGCATTAGGAATGTCAGATGTTCTAGATGGCAAGTTGGCACGTAGTCGTGGAACGATTACCGAGTTTGGAAAGTTTCTAGATCCAGTCGCTGACAAGTTCATGATCGGTACCGCGATGGTGTCTCTTTCAATCTTGGGACGTATGCCATGGTGGATCACAATTGTTATCTTGACCCGCGAAATCGGAATCACAATTTTTAGATTAGCGGTGATTAAGCGCGGTGTAATTCCGGCCAACCGTGGCGGCAAGATCAAGGCCATGATGCAGGGCTTTGGCGTTGGCTTCTATGTTTTGCCTCTGAACGAGAGCTTGTACTGGTTCCGAGATGGCTTCATGTATGTAGCGATCGCGCTCACTATCTTTACCGGCGCGTTCTATGTAAAGTCTGCCTTCACCACGAAGAATTGAAATAGAAGAGAGTTTACAGATGGCGCTTCCTAGCGAGATTCTTGGCTTTGCTGCCGAGATCGTTGAGCACCTGCGCCAACGCGGTGAAACTATAAGTACTGCCGAATCTTTGACCGCAGGAGCTGTTAGTTCGGCCTTAGTAACAATCTCTGGCGCATCCGATGTTTTTGTCGGAGGATTAACTGCCTATCGCGATGAGATAAAAACTTCACATCTTGGAATCGATCCTGAACTCATTGAAAAGTATTCAGTTATCAGCGAAGAAGTTGCGGTCGCGATGGCAAAAGGCGCGATTAAATCCTTTGGAACAACATGGGCAATCGGCACGACTGGGGTAGCCGGCCCAAATCCACTAGATGGCCATCCAGTTGGCGCGGTGTGGGTTGCGATCGAGGGGCCGGTCAGCCAAACAATCGAACTTTCATTGTCAGGTGAACGTGAATCTGTGCGAAACGCAGCTACATCAAGCGCGATAGCCACCTTTGCCCGTATCCTTAGACATCGAGCATAAAGACCTTATTTAAACTTTGACACACGAGAGGGGAATGACAATGGTTCTAGTACGTGAAGCTGTTGGCCAAACTCTTCGCGCTGCCCGCACCGCGCAAGGTCGCACACTTCGTGATGTTGCCCGAGATGCACGAGTCTCTTTGGGTTATTTATCCGAAGTAGAACGCGGACAAAAAGAGGCTTCCTCAGAACTGCTCAATGCAATTTGCACAGCACTAGGTCTGTCACTTTCAGGAGTATTTGCGCAAGTTGCTTCAGAGCTTAAGAGCCGTGAGGGCGTCACTCTCACTGTTGTCGATGCCGCTTAACAAGTACGCGCCACAAGTAGCAACTCATCGCCGTACACAATCAGCAATTCTTGAAGCGACCAAAGGTTTAATTGCCACTAATGGGCTGAAAAAAATGTCCATGATAGAAATTGCAGATGCGTCTGAAGTTTCACGAGCAACTTTGTATAACCACTACCGTGACAAAGAAAGTGTCATATTTGCGTTGTGTGAATCTGAGTTAGCTCGATTAGTAGAAATTGCACAGAACGCACCAGATACAACTTCGGCGCTTGAACAGATTTCACTTCAGGTTTCTTCAGATCCCGCCCTGGCGGCAATGCGTATTCAGGACCCAGATCAGTTGTCTTTAGCGCTCACAAAGCATGATGACAATTTGTGGAAAGCTTTTGCTATTGCCCTAAATCATTTGTTAGGTGAAGGAAAGAGCTCACTCGCGCTGCGTTGGCTATTAGGACAAGCGCTACATCCGATCAATGCACAACAATCTCGTGCACAAGCAGAAGCAATTACCGGCATTGCGAATCTCTGATCTTCGCGAACGAATTACCTTGTCATTTGGTGATTCTTGGGCAGCCTCATTTTCTTCAGATATCGCACTTTCTGATCTTGGCAGCAAGAGCGTTAATGAAGCCTTAGCAGCGGGGTTTGAGCCCGATATTATTTGGAAAGCGGTCTGCAAGGCCCATCCCAACGAGACAGAAAAGTACAGATACTAAAGTGCCAGTTAGTTCACACCGATATTCCCAAGACAACAACAACCCTGCACTTGTTTTGGTGCATGGATTGGGTTCTGCCGGAAGTATTTGGAAGAGTCTGGTTCCGCAGTTGATTGAGAGTTTTACGGTGTATGCCATTGACCTTCCAGGACATGGTGATGCACATTTGAGCGAGGATGAAGCTATGGATCCACGTTCTCTGGCTCAGGCGATCGTTGATTACATGGTTTCTCACCAGGGTGTCGAGACGATGCACGTTGCGGGAAATTCATTAGGTGGGTGGATTGCATTGGAAATGGCGGCAGTTGCCCCTGAAAATGTTGCAAGTGTTACCGCATTAGCGCCAGCAGGTTTGTGGCATGAACAACCACCACGAAAGCTCCCACCAAGTCTTGATGCACGAATCATGGCAAAAATTTCGCAGTACTTCATGAAGACTGCCTATCGAATTCCATTACTCAAGGCCATCGGTTATAAGAAGATCACACACTTGTGGCGTGAATTAAGTTTTGAATTATGTCGCGATTCAGTGATTGCGATGGCACGATCAAAGGGTTATATGCCGATGTGGCATGGTGCAAATGGACGCAGGTTTGAATCAAAGGTTTCCGAAAAGGTAAAACTCTCTGTGGTTTTTGGAGATGAAGACCTCATGTTACCTGAGGGAATTGCACAAGAAAAAAGTGTTGCACCGCCTCATTCACGGTGGATTGTTGTCGATAACTGCCCTCATGTAATCATGTGGAACTATCCAACATTAACTGTCGAACTGATCAAGAAAACAGCGTTAGTAGCGTCATAGAAACGGCTTAGCAAAAAACTTCGAGCACCCAAGGTTCTTGGTCGATTGGTTCAATCAAAGTACAGGTAAATTCTTGTGACACAATTTCATGAAGTTGCGCAGGCGTCTTGACCACTTTTCCAGATAGCAAAATGTGTCGGGTAACTTCCCCGCGAGTCTTCTTGGACATATGCGTTATAACTTTCTTTTCGCCATCAACTTTTGTAAAAACTTTAATTTCGACCGTTTTTTCGATGGGGGATGGCCAAACCGTTTGATACGTCGAGGACCGGCAATCGATAATCAGCTCCGTTGAAACTGAATTTAGCGTTGCTCCAACAATTGGCCGCATTAATTCGTTATTGATTTTTTCTTTGTACGGCTCAATGGGGTCAAGCGGCCGCAACGCCCCGTACTTGGCCGAGATAATCACCAGACTGCTTTGTGCGAGCTTTTTCTGAGCCGCGGTCAGGGTGTTCCAGCCCAGGGCCGCATACAGGACCCCCGTATAGACCTGGATTGCCGGGCCGGGGGTGGGGGACTTCTTCTCCGAGGGCGGCAACAGGATCAACACTGGCCCAGTATGCCCGTGGCGACACGCTGTGGGCTTGTCAGTGGCCCCTGATACCTTTCGAACAGATGTTCGGATAAACTTATCTCGTACAACCAGAGCGGTTCCAACTTCCGCCCGCATGCGATCCACACCTTGTGTGGGGGTCAAGCGGTCCGTCGTTGGGTCTCCGTACCTTCTGGGCCAGACCAAAACGTTTTTGCATAACGCAAGACGTTCTATCGAAAGGAATGTAAGTGGCTACTGAAAAAAGTAACAAAGCTAACGATGCAGCACAAGATAAAGCCAACAGCGAACGCCAAAAAGCGCTCGACACAGCCCTAGCCCAGATCGAACGTCAATTTGGTAAAGGCTCAGTAATGAAGATGTCAGAGCGACAGAACACTGTTATCGAAGTTATTCCAACAGGATCAATCGCATTAGATATCGCACTTGGTATTGGTGGACTTCCACGCGGTCGCGTTGTTGAAATTTATGGACCAGAATCTTCAGGTAAGACAACTCTTACCTTGCATGCAATCGCTAATGCACAAAAAGCTGGCGGTATCTGCGCATTCATCGATGCAGAGCATGCATTTGATGCAGAGTACGCAAAGAAGCTTGGTGTAGATATTGATGCGTTGCTAGTTTCACAACCAGATACTGGTGAGCAAGCACTAGAAATCATGGACATGCTGATTCGTTCAGGTGCACTTGATCTAGTTGTAGTTGACTCAGTTGCAGCACTTGTTCCTCGCGCAGAAATCGAAGGCGAGATGGGTGATTCACATATGGGTCTACAAGCTCGTTTGATGTCTCAAGCACTTCGTAAGATCACAGGAGCGCTGCACCAATCAAAGACAACAGCAATCTTTATTAACCAGCTGCGTGACAAGATCGGTGTCTTCTTTGGTTCACCAGAGACAACAACAGGTGGAAAGGCACTGAAGTTCTACGCCTCAGTTCGCCTAGATATCCGTCGTATTGAAACGCTTAAGGATGGCCAAGAATCTGTTGGTAACCGTACCCGCGTAAAGGTAGTCAAGAACAAGATGGCTCCACCTTTCAAGCAGGCAGAGTTCGACATTATTTACGGCACAGGTATTTCACGCGAAGGCTCATTGATCGACATGGGTGTTGATATCGGTGTTGTGAAGAAGTCTGGTGCTTGGTACACATACGAGGCAGATCAGCTTGGTCAAGGTAAGGAAAATGCACGTGCCTTCCTCATTGATAACCCAGATCTTGCCAATGAGATTGAAAACAAGATCCGCGAACACTTTGTTCCAGTTGAGGTCGATCCAGCACTCGTTGCTGCCATTGATGAGGCTGCCGCAGAGGTGGATTTCTAAGCTCTAATGCTGGAGTACATGAAGGTTGACCAAGAGGCTGACCCTTACTCAATCGCACACACCATCGCACTTAATGCTTTGGTTGCTCGCGCTAAGAGTAAGGGTGAGCTTCTGGCTCACTTAAAAAAGCGTGGAGTAGAAGATGATGTTGCTCAGGCAACAATATTTCGCCTTCAAGAAAATGGTTTGATCAACGATTCAGAGTTTGCAAAGGCGTGGACACAGTCTCGTCATACCTCCAAGAAATTATCTAAGCGGATTATTGCTGGAGAACTTCGCACTAGGGGAGTAGATCAATCCAGTATTGATGAAGCCTTAGATGAGATTGATGATGAGTCTGAGTATCGAACTGCGTTTTCACTGGGTATGAAAAAGTACAACACTATGAGTCGACTAGAACCAGAGGTTCAGATTCGCAGAATTCAATCCCTATTACAGCGAAAAGGTTTTTCTTTTCCTACAATTGCTCGCGTTATTCGCGAGCTAGATGTTCAGTCAGACGAGCTGCAGTAGCAACTACAGCAGCGGCATGAATGCGGCCAGGTTGACGTCCTAGACGTTCGATCGGGCCGCTTATGCTTACAGCGGCAATTACTTTGCCGTTAGGTGCGCGCACAGGTGCTGACACAGATGCAACACCAGCTTCGCGTTCTCCCACAGATTGCGCCCACCCGCGACGACGATCAGCAGATAGTTGCGCGGCGGTAAAGCGGGCGTTAGTTAAACCACGGTGAATCTTTTCTGACTCTTCCCACGCAAGTAGAATTTGCGCAGCAGAGCCTGCATGCATAGTTAGGGCTGCGCCAACAGGAACAGAGTCACGCAGGCCTGATAAGCGTTCTGCTACGGCCACACAGATGCGTAGATCTCCTTGGCGGCGATATAGCTGCGCACTTTCTCCAGTTGCATCACGCAGAGCGGCCAGAGCGGGGGCAGCAGCGGCTAACAAGCGATCTTCACCAGCAGCAGCACCTAACTCACCTGAACGCGGTCCTAATACAAAACGTCCCGTTAAATCACGGGCAACTAAGCGGTGGAACTCAAGTGCCACTGCTAAGCGGTGGGCAGTGGGGCGGGCGATGCCAGTTGCTGCAACAAGTTCGGCAAGTGAATGCGGGCCGGCTTCTAGCGTGCTTAAAATTGCCACGGCTTTATCTAATACGCCAACTCCGCTATTCTTCTTGTTCATAGGGTGATATTAGCATCTCATTATCTGATATCACAAACTGGAAATGTAAGGAGCAGTACATCGTGGGTAAAACGCTAGCCGAGAAAATTTGGGCAGAGCATGTTGTTCGCGCCGCACAAGGCGAACCAGATCTGATTTATATCGATCTGCATTTAATCCACGAAGTAACGAGCCCACAAGCATTTGATGGTCTGCGCCTTGCCGGACGCCCAGTTCGTCGTGCTGATCTAACGATTGCAACAGAAGATCACAATGTGCCGACTCTCAATATTGATAAGCCAATTGCAGATCCAGTCTCAAAGCTCCAGGTTGATACCTTGCGCGCAAACTGTAAAGAGTTTGGCCTTCGCATTCACTCACTTGGCGATAAGGATCAGGGAGTTGTTCACGTTGTTGGACCACAACTTGGTGTTACTCAACCGGGCATGACGATTGTGTGCGGAGATTCGCACACATCTACTCATGGCGCCTTTGGCGCACTTGCTTTTGGTATTGGCACCTCTGAAGTTGAGCATGTACTTGCCACACAAACATTGCCGTTGCAACGACCAAAGACAATGGCGATTAACGTTGAGGGTTCTCTGCAGCCAGGTGTGACTTCAAAAGACATCATCCTTGCGATCATCGCAAAGATCGGCACAGGTGGTGGCCAGGGATATGTCATTGAATACCGAGGTAGCGCAATCCGCGCCCTGTCAATGGAATCACGCATGACAGTTTGTAATATGTCTATTGAGGCAGGAGCAAGAGCTGGATTAATTGCACCTGATCAAACAACTTTTGATTACATCAAGGGCAAGCCTCATGCACCTGAAGATTTTGATGCAGCCCTTTCTTATTGGAAGACACTGTTTACAGATCCGGACGCGAAATTTGATGTTGAGGTGAATCTGAGCGCAGATGAGCTAGAGCCATTTGTTACATGGGGAACTAACCCAGGGCAAGGTTTACCGCTAAATTCAGTGGTTCCAAACCCAGCAGATATTGCAGATACTGAGGCACGCACAGCAGCAGAGCGAGCACTTGTTTACATGGGTCTTGAGGCTGGCACACCACTTAAAAAGATAGCCATTGACACTGTTTTCTTGGGCTCATGTACTAACGGGCGCATTGAAGATTTACGTGCAGCTGCAGATGTTCTAAAGGGCAAAAAGATCGCTTCAACATTGCGCATGCTGGTTGTTCCAGGATCTGCGCGAGTGCGCTTGGAGGCAGAGGCTGAAGGTCTAGACAAGGTCTTTCTTGATGCCGGTGCTGAATGGCGTAATGCGGGATGCTCGATGTGTCTTGGTATGAACCCAGATCAGCTGGCAGTGGGAGAGCGCGCAGCATCAACTTCAAACCGTAACTTTGAAGGTCGCCAAGGTAAGGGCGGTCGAACACACCTTGTAAGTCCACTTGTCGCAGCTGCAACAGCGCTGCGTGGAACACTGTCTTCACCTGCGGATCTGTAAGGAGCCAAGTCCATGGAAAAATTTATCAAGCACATCGGCACCGGAGTTCCTCTACGTCGCAGCAATGTTGATACAGATCAGATAATTCCTGCAGTTTATTTAAAGCGAGTAACCCGCAGTGGTTTTGAAGATGGTCTCTTTGCCGCCTGGCGCAATGATCCTGAGTTTGTATTAAACAAGGATGCTTTCAAGAAAGGCACAGTTCTTGTTGCAGGAGCTGATTTTGGAACAGGCTCTTCACGCGAGCACGCAGTATGGGCGCTGCAAAACTATGGTTTCAAGGTCGTTATTTCTAGCCGCTTTGCAGATATCTTCCGTGGTAATTCGCTCAAGGGTGGATTGCTGACAATCATTCTGGATCAAGCAGAGGTGGAAGCGATGTGGGCTGCGGTTGAGGCAGATCCATCAACATCAATCACAGTTGATCTAGAGAGCCGCGCCGTTAGCTATGGTTCCAAGAGTTTGTCATTTGAAATCGATGATTACACCCGTTGGCGCTTGATGGAAGGATTGGATGACATTGGTTTGACGCTAAAACAGACTGATTCCATTGACTCTTTCGAGAAAAATCGCCCTTTATACAAGCCAACAACGCTTCCAATTCGTTCGTAAGGGTTTAAAACAAGCGTAAAACGCAGGTTTTACGAGTGGGTGAGAGAGTGAGCGCTCAACCCTCAATCTTGTATTTAGAGTTTTCTACGCATAAAAACCGCGTTTTTCTGCATTTGTATAAAAAATAAAAAGTGCGACACGCGCAATTCAATAACCACATCACCCCTTATATGCGCGTAGGTTTATGAACACGTTAAGCGGTTGCTTAACATTTACGCGTAAATAAGGGGAATTCAATGAATAAGGCCCAATTCATTGCTGCGTTAGCACCACACTTCAACGACAGCAAGAAGGAAGCAGCTCACGCTG
>ENA-ORFA01000355-ORFA01000355.1-marine-metagenome-genome-assembly--contig:-NODE-355-length-19617-cov-5.014227_pt1 | contig 19617 bp, 19 predicted proteins | sample MGYA00248621_ERZ508587 | MGnify/ENA primary metagenome ERZ508587 (study PRJEB26250, sample SAMN06266239) | marine metagenome | isolation source: Columbia River Estuary | place: USA:Columbia River Estuary... | reverse complement strand
ACGCGCACGATGTCTGCTGGCGCAGCACCGAAGTTGTCGTTCCATGTTCCCGCCGCAGCCCACACCTCGTCGTACTGCAACAAGTCGGGGTCCACGAATACGCGCAGTTGGGTTGCATGACCAAAGGGAGGCACGCCACCAATCGGATAACCAGTTGCTGCGCGCACTGCATCGGCATCGACACGCGAACACTTAGCGCCGCCGGCGGCTGCAGCAAGTTTTTTTTCGTCTAATTGATTTGACCCGCTTACCAACGCCATCACGATTTCGTTATCCACACCAAAGACCAGGCTTTTCACGATTTGACCAACTACAACGCCAATTGCCGCAGCTGCATCGGCAGCAGTCTTGGTGCCTTCGGGAAACCTGCGGGTCGTAATTTCAAGGCCAGCTTCGCGAGCCGCAGTAATCACGCGCAAAGTATTTGGATGAACATCAGACATATTTATGAGGTTATAACTTCACTCTTAATGTCTTGCTCTGATGCCGACCCAGCGAGTGAAAATAGCAGCGCGCCAAGAACCGAACAAACACCAGCCGCGAGATACGACGAGCGATAACCACCAGCAACGTCATAGAGCCAGCCAAGAAGCAACGGCCCAAACGCTGTGCCCGAAAAAGAAATCAAACCAGAACGAGCTGCAATCCGCGGATAATCGCGCACACCAAAACGCTCGGCCAGCAACAACGATTGCATCATCACCATATTGCCGATCGTGATGCCGAACAAGCCGATCGCAATCAACAACCCGAGACGATTGTTAATTAGACCGATACTCGCAAGCGAGATGCCTTGCATCGCGGCGAGCCCAACCGTAAATCGTGTCATGTTTAGTTTGGGAATAACGCGCCCGGCAGCAAATCGCGAAATAATTGACATCGACGAAAGAACAATTGTTGCGATTGTCGCAGTTGATCGATTGGTGCGTTCTTCAACAAGTTTGACGAGTTGAAGCGCACCACCGACTTGGGCACCGAGTGCGAAAATATAACCGAACGTGACCGCTTTGAAGAACTTGCTTTGCACCGCATCTGCCAACGGTGTGCCGGTGACTTCGGCGACTTGGCCGGGCTCGGTGCGCGCGCCGTCGGGCATCCAACCGTAAGGTTGCGGAAACGCGCGCAACAAAAAGAGCGTGACTGGCACGGTGCCGCAAAACCAAATGAGCGCGAGCCAGGGTGAACCATTGCGAATGCCTTGAGAGTCGAGAATCCACTTGATAAACGGCGTAACAACAATGCCGCCCATTGATAAACCTGTCGACGCGATCGCCAGTGCGCTTGCTCGGCGCACTTGAAACCATCGCGTAACCACTGTCGTGACTGGCCCCATTCCTGATGCCGACCAACCAAGTGAATAGAACATATAGACGATAAATAATTGCCAACGATGTTCGACATAGCGCATCGCAAAAAGCGCGAGGGCTCCAACAATTGCGCCAGGGATGATCATTAAACGAACATCGTGTTTGGCGATGAACTTGGCGATCGGAATACCCGAGATGCCACCGACTAAGAAAAAGAATGTTGTAGCTAATGAAATTGACGAAACCGACCAGCCCAGTTCACGGCTGAAGGCTTGCAAATAAACTGCTAGCCCGTAGAAACCGAGGCCAGAAGAAAACGTAAGCAAAGTGAAACATGCGGCAAGCACCCACCGCCCGGGAAACTTTTTTGTTTGTTTGAAGACGCTCTGCATAACTTTTATGCCAGCAGTTCGTCTATTGCATTAGCAAGATCGTGATCGCGTTGCGTAATTGCGCCCTTGTCGTGTGAACAAAGCGAAATTTCGACGATGTTCCAACTATTTGACCAATCTGGGTGATGATTTTGTTGTTCGGCAACCGCCGCAACTTTGGTCATGAACGCAAATGCCTCGGCGAAGTTGCGAAACTCGAACTTTTTATGCAGAGCGCCATCGACCTCTTGCCATTCGCTGTTCACGCGACAACCTTAGATTGTCGTGCTGAGATTGAGTTAGTTCAGCGGGGCGTGGCAGGCAACAGCGCCATGCTTGCTCGACGAAAGCGATGGTCGTTCACTGGCGCAACGGGCTGCAAGTTCAGGTGACAAAGTCGCCCGAACATGACAACGCGTGTGAAAGCGACAACCTGAGGGCGGATTCGCTGGGCTTGGCAATTCACCTTGCAGCAAAATTCGCTTGCGTACACGCTCGACTTTCGGATCAGGAATCGGCACCGCCGAAAGCAACGCTTGCGTATACGGGTGTTGCGGATTGGCAAACACTTCACGAACCGGCCCCGACTCGACGATTGAACCGAGATACATGACGGCAATATCGTCGGCAACATGTTGAACAACTGCCAAGTCGTGCGAGACGAACAAGTAACTCAAGTTCAGTTTTTCTTGCAACTCGGCGAGCAAGTTGAGCACGCCAGCACGAACACTGACATCAAGAGCCGAAACTGGCTCGTCAAGCGCGATGATTTTAGGGTTCAGCGCCAACGCACGGGCGATCGCGATTCTTTGTCGCTGTCCACCTGAAAACTCATTCGGATACTTTGCCGCTTGATTCGGATTCAGCCCCACAAGTTCGAGTAACTCATCGACACGTTTATTTTGATCGACTTGTTTCATTCCGAAATTTTCGAGTGGCTCGGCAATTGCATCACCAATTGGTAATCGCGGGTCAAGTGACGCGAACGGATCTTGGAAAACAATTTGCAGGTCTTTGCGCATTTCTAGACGATCTGCCTTTGAAAGATCTGCAACGTTGCGACCCAAGAGCGTGATTGTGCCAGCCTCTGGTGCGACCATGTTCAAAATCTCGAGCAGTGTCGTGGTCTTGCCGCAACCTGACTCGCCGACGAGCGCCAAACTGCGACCTTGGCGCAAAACAAGATCAACACCATCGACCGCATAAACAGAGCCGACGCGACGACGCATCAACGAACCCTTAAGTAAAGGGAAAGTTTTCTTGAGTCCACGCACCTCGAGGGCAACAGTGTCGCTGATGTTTGCCGAGACAACATGCGCCGGACCTTGTTGAAACAGTTTGCCCGAGTCTTGCAATGCGAAAATCTCACTTTGGCGAACGCATGCTGTCATGCGAGTCGGCGAAAGGCTGATTAATTCAGGAATCTTTTCGCCACACACATCGCTTGCTGCTGGACAACGTGGCGCAAAAGCGCAACCATTTGGCAGATTTACTGGCGAGGCTGGCGCGCCAGCGATCGAAGTGAGTCGCTCACCAGAGACAGCGTCAAGTCTTGGAATTGAACGCAACAAACCGATTGTGTAAGGCATTGCAGGTTGCGCGTAGATTTCATCAACCGGGCCAACTTCTACTACTTTGCCGGCGTACATAATCGCCACTCGGTCAGCAATGCCGGCTACAACGCCGAGGTCATGTGTAACCAAAACGATTGCGGCGCCTGTCATGTCACGAGCAGTTTTCAGAACGTCTAAAATTTGTGCCTGCACCGTTACGTCGAGTGCCGTTGTCGGCTCGTCGGCAAGCAAAACTTTTGGTTCGTTGGCAATTGCTAAAGCAATCATCACGCGCTGACGCATACCACCAGAAAATTCGTGTGGATACGACTGCGCACGTTCGGCTGGTCGCGGAATACCGACTATCTCGAGCAACTCAATTGCGCGCTTATGGGCCGCTTCAGTTGAAACATCTTTGTGAATCAACAGCGCTTCGGCGATTTGACGACCGATTGTATGAACCGGGTTCAATGCCGAAAGAGGGTCTTGAAAGATCATCGCGATTTCGTTGCCGCGATGCTTTGACATCTGTTCGTCGTTGAGCGACAACAAATTGACACCATTAAACATCACTGAGCCAGAGATCGTCGCACTATCAGGCAGCAACCCGATCGCCGCGAGTGAAGTTACTGTTTTACCTGAACCCGATTCGCCGACAATGCCCAACACTTCGCCAGCGCGAATGTCGAGCGAGATATCTCGAACTGCCTGAACTGTGCCAGCCTCACTCGGAAATGTGACTGAAAGGTTTCGGATCTCAATAAGTGAGTTGCTCATTATTTGACGCTCTTCTTTACGCGCAACGAACCTGGGTCAAACGCGTCGCGAAGCCCGTCACCGATAAAACTGACGGCCAAAACCGTGAAAATCAAAATCGAACCAGCAAACAAGAAGAGCCACGGATAAGTGAGTGCGGCGCTAGTACCTTCGGCGATGAGCGTGCCGAGCGAAACATCTGGTGCCGAAACACCGAAACCCAGATACGACAAACCTGTTTCAGCGAGAATCGCGCCACCGACGTTCAGCGTCGCCGCAATAATTAGCACCGACGCCATGTTTGGCAACAAGTGGCGAACAATAATCTTTCGGGTTGGTACACCCATGTACTTTGCGGCGCGAACAAAGTCGCGCTCGCGCAAACTCATTGCGAGACCCCGCACCACGCGGGCGGTGATCATCCAGTCGAAAATTGTGAGACCGATAACCAGCAACAACCACGACTTGCCTTGATAAAAGCGGGACAAAATCACGAGAACCAAAAACGACGGCAGTACCAACATCAAGTCAACAAACCACATGCTCACTTTGTCAGTTCGACCACCGAGATAGCCAGCAACTGCACCCACAATCGCAGAAAGACCTGTCGAAAACACCGCAACCAAAAGGCCGATGATCAGTGACTTCTGCAACCCACGGGTGGTCTGAGCGAAAACATCGACACCAACTTGAGTCGTGCCGAACCAGTGCGAGAGTGACGGGCCTTGCAACAGACTCGAGAAGTCGTTTTCTGAGTAGCTCCATTGAGCAATGAATGGCCCGCCGAACGCAAAGAGAAACATAAAGGCAATTACGTAGATGCCAAAAACTGCCGACTTGTTGCGAAAGAAACGTCGGCGAATTAGTTGACCACGCGAAATGCGCTCAACGGAAGTTGCGTTATCTACTGTCATGCGCGCGACCTGACTCTCGGGTCGAGAATCGCCAAAATAATGTCGGCCAAGAACCCTGAAAACAGAACCAGCACTGCAGTGAACGTAACTACTGCACTCACCGAGTTGATGTCGTTTTTACCAACCGACGAAATAAACCACTGCCCCATTCCGTACCAACCATAAATCGTTTCAGTGAATGCCGCACCTGCAATCAAGAGACCGAAACCGTAAGCGAAAAAAGTCGCCATCGGAGAAATTGCAACTCTCAAGCCGTGCTTGAAAAGTGCTTGACGCTTTGTCAAACCTTTTGCGCGGGCCGTGCGCAAGTGATCGCTACTGAGAACGTCGAGCATCGTGTTGCGTTGATAACGCGAATAGAAAGAGATACTGCCTAACGCGATTGAGAGCGTCGGCAAAATTAAATGTTGAAGTCGATCGCCGAACGCAGCGAGCGACGAGCCAGTAAAGCCCGGGGTGTACTCGCCTTGCGTGAAGAAAAATGTCGAGCCGACCGAGTCGTTGAATTTAATGCCAACAAACTTAAGCAAGACTGCGAGCAAGAAAACTGGAGTCGACAAAATAACGTAGGCAAACAAACTTGAACTTCGGTCGAACAGGTCATACTGACGAACAGCACTTGTCACACCGATTATGACTCCGACTGTTGCACCAAGAAGCGAGCCCAGCAACAAAAGTCGCAGGCTGACCCAAACACGACGGCTGAACTCTTCGTTAACTCTGTTTTGCTCGAGGTCTTCACCGAAGTCGCCTTGAATTACGTTCGAAGCCCACTTGACGTATCGCGTAGTAAACGGCACTTCATCGTTGACGTTTGCACGATTCAAAACTGCGTCGATCGACTCTTTTGGAATTGGCGGATTTGCGGCCTCATAATTGCCGCGGGGGCTAAGCGCACTCGACGCCAAAAAATATCCGACTGAGGATGCGATGATCACCATAACGATGAAGTTCAAAAATCGCTTGAAGACATAACCCAACATGTAAGAACCTGTAAACCTCAATGGATATATGGAAACTGTGAAGACCGAACGCTATCAGCGCAGCACCCTGGGGTTACAAAAAGGTGAATTCTCAGTGAACGAGTCGGCTTTTTCGTTGTTAGTTTTAATGGTACCAAAACCAACGGCAATCGTCGTTGGTCCCGAAACGAAGGGGAATTAATGAACAAGAAATCAATGAAGAGAGTCCTCGCTGTGGCTCTTGCCGTTGCATTTGTCGCGCCAACTGGCCTGACAGGTCAGGCAAGCGCTGCAAAAGACGGCGGATCTCGTCAAATCAACGAAGTGCCGGTAGCAAATCTCAAACAAGGTGGAGTTTTCCGCTTTGTTCAAGTAGACATTTGCCCAAACTTCAATACCAGCGCAATTGAAGGCAACCTTCTTAACTGCAGCCAGGTAATGGGCACAATGTTGCCGCAGTACATCTATTTCGATCAGAACGCACAGATTCAGATCGATAAGAACTACGCCGAAGACGTGAGAGCATCACGTGTAGGTGGCAAGCAGACTGTTACTTACAAACTTAACCCAAAGGCTAAGTGGAGCGACGGTAAGAAGATTGGTCTTGCAGACTTCGTGGGCATGTGGAATGCTCAGAAGAAGACTGGCCAGGGCTTCAACATCACTTCGTCAGCTGGATACGAAAAAATTGAATCAGTCAAAAAAGGAAAGACTGACAATGAAATCGTTGTAACTTTCAGCGAGACATACCCTGACTGGCAGCCACTTTTCAGTGCGCTCAAGCCAGCATCGTTGACAGCAACACCAGACGCCTTCAACACTTCATGGAAGGCAGCACCACTCGTGACTGCTGGTCCATTTAAGTTCAAGGCACTTGACAAAGTGACGCGCACAATTACGGTTGAGCGTGACAGCAAGTGGTGGGGCGACAAGCCAGTGCTTGAGACGATCATCTTCAAGGCGTTGCCACAAGTCGCACAAATCGACGCTCTTTTGAACGGCGAAATCGACTACATGGACGTCGGTAACGACACAAACGCTCTTAAGCGTGCTCGTGAAAACTCGAAGATCAGCGTTCGCGTTGCAAAAGCACCGACTCACGAACACTTCACTTTTGGTCCTGTAACACCAGCGACAAAAGAAGTTGAAGTTCGTCAGGCGATCATGCTTTCAATCGACCGTCAACAGATTGCAACAGCAATCCAAGGCATCGTTGATCCAAAAGTCAAGCCAAACAACAACCACGTTTTCCTTGACGGAACCGCATGTAACCAAGACAACACAGGCAATCTCGGCAAGCGAGACCTGACAGCAGCCAACAAGTTGCTTGATGGAGCCGGTTGGGTCAAAGGTTCAGACGGCATTCGTTCAAAGGGTGGCGTTCGTCTTTCGGTCACATTGAAGTACCCAAGCGGTAACGACAACCGTCGTGACACAGTTCTTCTTGCAACAGCAATGGCAAAAGAAGCAGGTATCGAATTGGTACCAACTTTGATTCCAACAGCTGACTACTTCGGTAAGCACGTGCTCATTTCGAACTTCGAAATGGCCATCTTCGCTTGGGTAGGTACGAACTTCCCGATTGCATCCTCACCAAACCTTTACAAAGTTGGCGGACCGCAGAACTTCGGAAATATCGGAAACGCAACAATTGACGGTTTGTTCGCAAAGGCAAACAACATTCTTGATAGCAAGAAGCGTTGTGAGCTTGCAAACCAAGCCGACAAAGAGGTGTACAAGCTTGTTCACTCGATCACATTGTTCCAACGCAATAACGTCGTTGGTGTGCCAAAGAATGTTGCCAACTTCGGCGCATTCGGTTTCACATCAATTGACTGGACAAAGGTCGGATTTACAAAGACTAAGTAATTTGTAGTTAGTAAGAAAATGGCGGGTAGTCCGAAAGGACTACCCGCCATTTTTATTTATACGTTTGTGTAAGCGGCGTAGCCGGTGACTTCAAGTTCGTCGGCCAACTCTGGGCCTGCGCTCTTAACGATGCGACCGTTGGTCAAGATATGCACGAAGTCTGGCTTGAGTTGATCAAACAGTCGGCTGTAGTGGGTAATCACAAGCACACCCAGGTTGATCTCGCGTGTTGCATCTTCAACGCGCTGAGCGCAATCACGAAGCGCATCGATGTCGAGACCTGAATCGAGTTCGTCGAGAATCGCGATCTTTGGTTGCAAAACGGAAAGTTGCAAAGTTTCACTCCGCTTTTTCTCACCACCCGAGAAGTCAACATTCACCGAACGCGTCACTAGTTCTGGATCAAAACCGATTCGCTTGGCTTCGGTTTCAATAAGTTGTTTTAGTTGTCTCGAATCTTGGTTACGCGTATCTAAAGCAGCCGACATTGCATCTTGCAACATCACGCCCGGAATCTCGGTTGGGTATTGCATGATCAGATGCAAACCCGCTGTTGCTCGCTGCCAAGTCGGTAAAGCCAAAACATCAACGCCATCGAGCGTGACACTGCCACCAGTAACCGTGTAGCCCGGCTTGCCCATCAACGCTGCCGACAATGTTGATTTGCCCGCGCCGTTCGGCCCCATCACGGCGTGAACTTCACCAGAGTTGATCGTGAGCGAAACATCATTCAAAATTTGTGAAGAGCCGACACTGACAGCAAGATTTTTGATTACGAGTGTTGTCATCTGCAGAGCCTCACTTGACGTCAATCACGACTGAGCCGTTTTCAATGGCTGCAACATAGACAGGCACTGGCTGAGTTGCCGGCAGTGTGTTGGGCTTTCCGGTCTCAAGACTGAAGCAACTTGCATGTCGAACGCATTCGATTTCTTTAGTGTCAGTGATGACCTCGCCGTCTGAGAGCGCAACATCTGCATGGCTGCACTTGTCGCCGATTGCATAGACCTTGTCGTCGATTCGCACGACTGCGATCGCTCGCTCGCCCACCACGAACCGCGCAGCCTTGCCCGAGACGAGTTCGTCAAATTTGCAAACTGTTGTTTTCATTTGGACGCTCCCAAAAGTTTGACGCTTACGCGCTCGCGCAGATCAGCGATGAACGGCACGGCCGGCAAGCGATCGAGAACTTCGCCAAAGAAACCGAGCACAACGAGCCGCTCAGCGATTTCGGGCTTGATGCCGCGGCTCTCAAGATAGAAACGTTGCTCGTCATCTATCGGACCAACCGTGCTGGCATGACTGCACTTGACGTCATTTGTTTCGATCTCAAGATTTGGAACACTCTCGGCCCATGCACCATTTGAAAGAGTGAGATTGCGATTGGTTTGAAACGCTTCTGACTTCGTCGCGTTTTCGCGAATACGAATCAAACCCGTATAAACACTTTTTGCAGTGTCTTTGACCGCACCTTTGAACAGCAGATCGCTGCGCGTGCGCGGCGCAGCGTGATCTTGCAACGTGCGAAAATCGTGCATCTGTGTTGAGCCAGCAAAATAGAGCGCGACTTGTTGCGAATTGGCGCCTTGGCCCTCAAGGCGAACTTCAGCACGAACACGCGCATAATCGCCACCAAGAGCAACCGAGAAAAGTTTCATCATTGAATCGCGTTGACCCACAGCCTGCTGATAACCGATCTGCCATGTCGCAGCACCGAGCTCGTTGATCGCCACGTACGTAACTCGCGCCGATTGGGCTGCACGCACATCGACAACAGGCACAACGAGCGACGCAATATCATCGCCTGAAATAAAGCGCTCAACGATCGTGATTTCGCTGTTTTCTTGGGCATCAATAACCAGACGCGGGTATGCGACAACGCCTGACTCATTGAGTGAGTGGGTAATTATTATCGGCTGAGTAATCGTCTGACCTTTGGCAACGCAAATGGCTGTTAGCGCCGCGTTCTTCGCGTTTAAGTCTTCGAACAGATCGCTTGAAGTGCGAGGCACAACACTTGTTGCGCGTGAAACAACTTTTTTAATCGAGTCTGCTGGCCCGTCGATTGTGGTTGTTACTTGACCCGGTCGAAAACTCTCGAGGTCAAGTTCGCCGATGCGGCTATAGCGCCAGATCTCTTCGTCAACGGTTGGAATCGTCACAGTACTCATTTTCGCTTGCGCTTTTTCTTCTTGTTTTTCTTTTCTTTGATTTCTGCGGCGATGTCACTTGCCATCGCATTGATGATCGCTTCGGCTTCGCTCAACACAGAGGCTGCCGTGCCATCTTTGACACTTGTTGGCTCAACCGGCGCCACACTCGGCACGATCGTGCCGTGCGCCCAGCCGATATCGACAGCACGATGATCAAACTTTGCACACTCATCGGGGCAACGCCACGGCGCATCAGGGGCAAGGTCGAGACGGCAGCGTCGCATCGCATCGCCGTTTGTGTAGGTGCGACTTTCGAAATGCTTGCATTCGGTTCGCATTGCCATATTTCGAATTTTACTTCAGTTGGCTAACTTCAGCCGACCGAGCCTTCCATTTGCAACTCAATTAGTCGACTCCACTCGACGGCGTATTCCATTGGCAATGTGCGTGTGACTGGCTCGATAAAACCGTTGACGATCATGCTCATTGCTTGCTCTTGCGAAAGACCGCGACTCTGCAAGTAGAAGAGTTGTTCGTCGGCGATTTTTGAAACCGTTGCTTCGTGACCAATTTGTGCATCTTGAGCGCCTACTTCCATGTATGGAAAAGTGCGACTCTCGCTTTGTTCGTCAAGAATTAGCGCATCACATTGCACATGACTCTTGCAGTTTGTTGCACCCTCTTCGACACGAACCAGACCGCGGTAGGCGGTGATACCGCCGTCTTTAGAGATTGACTTTGAAACAATTTTTGATGATGTCTCGGGCGCGGCGTGAACCATTTTGGCGCCAGCATCTTGGTGCTGGCCGGCACCTGCATAAGCCACTGAGAGAACTTCGCCAGTGGCCTTTGGTCCCATTAGATAGACACTTGGATATTTCATCGTCAACTTTGAACCGATGTTGCCGTCGATCCACTCCATGTGGCCTTCGGTTTCGACGCGTGCACGCTTGGTGACCAAGTTGTAAACGTTTGGTGACCAGTTTTGAATCGTCGTATAAGTGACATGAGCGCTTGGCTTGACAATGATTTCGACAACAGCCGAATGCAACGAATCTTTTGTGTAGACCGGCGCTGAGCAACCTTCGATGTAATGAACTTTCGAACCTTCGTCAGCGATAATCAGCGTGCGCTCGAACTGGCCGGCATTTTCAGAGTTGATTCTGAAGTAAGCCTGCAGCGGCATTTCGCATTCAACGCCCGGTGGAACATAAATAAATGAGCCACCCGACCAAACAGATGTGTTGAGTGCCGAAAACTTGTTGTCGCCCGGCGGAATTACCGTGCCGAAATATTGCTTGACAAGATCTGGATATTCGCGCAACGCGGTGTCCATGTCACAAAACAAGATGCCAAGTTTTTCGAGATCTTCGCGATTGCGATGGAAGACAACTTCACTCTCGTATTGGGCGGTGACGCCAGCGAGATACTTTCGCTCGGCTTCTGGAATACCAAGTTTTTCGTATGTCTTGCGCATCTCTTCTGGCAGGTCTTCCCATTCGTCGACTTGCGCTGTAGCCGGCTTCAAGTAGTAGTAGATGTCTTGAAAGTCGATGTCTGGCATGTTGACGGCGAACCAGTCGAGCATCGGCTTTTTTTCAAAAGTTTGAAGTGATCGCAAACGCATTTTGCGCATCCACTCGGGCTCACCTTTCCACCACGAGATTTGCTCGACGACGCCCGTGTTTAATCCTTTGACGGGTTCGAAGGCATATTCAACTTCGTCGCTCCAACCGAGTTGGTACTTCGAAAGGTCGAGATCAAATGTCACTGAGTGTTCTCCTCGGGGTGAGTAATTAGCACTATCTGCATAGTAACAATTAACGGGCTTGAATGCTCAACCCCAGACTGGTTGTTCGGCACAGATAGCGTGACGATCTCTCATGGAACGCTTCGGTCTTGTCGGTTTGCCCAACGCTGGCAAGTCATCTTTATATAACGCTCTGACTGGGTCGAACGCGCTCGCCGCACCGTATCCGTTTGCGACCAAAGACCCGAACATCGGCATGGCCAAAGTGCTCGACCCGCGACTTGATGCCCTGGCTGCAATGTCGAAAACGCAAAAAACTGTTTATGCAACTGTTGAAGTTGTCGACATCGGCGGACTCGTCGAAGGTGCAAGCAAAGGTGAAGGACTCGGCAACAAATTTCTCGCCAACATTCGCGAAGTTGATGCGATCGTTTACGTTTTGCGTGCGTTTGCTGATGACGATATTCCGGGACCGAGCGACCCGCTCGAGCACTTACGAGTACTCGAAATCGAGCTGGCACTCGCCGACCTTGAAGCAGTCGAAACAAAAATTAATCGGATGCAAAAAGCGGCGCGAATGGACAAGACGCTCGAAGACGAACTCGGCGCTTTGACTCGCGCGCAAGAAAATCTTGCTGAGGGTCGGCCGTTATACCGAGCCAAGATTTCGAAAGACGATTTAGAACTATTGGCACCACACTTTTTATTGACAACTCGCCGAGTTCTGGCAGTTGTCAACGTCGCCGAAGATGACTTGGCGCGAATTCCAGAATTTGAAGAGATTGTGCGCAAAGAACTTGCGCCACCAGGGTCGGCAAGCGAAAATCAAGTCGAGGTTTTGGGCATGAGCGTGCAACTTGAAGCCGAAGCAGCACAACTTGACGCCAAGGATCGAAAAGAAATGCTCGAAGCACTGGGCTTGGGTGAAGGCGCGTTGCCACGCATGGTGCGATCGGCGTATCACTTGCTTGGATTGCGAACTTATTTCACGACTGGCGAAAAAGAAACGCGTGCGTGGACTTTTAAAGCTGGGGCAAAAGCCCCTGAGTGTGCGGGAAAGATTCACAGCGACCTGCAACGTGGGTTTATTCGTGCAGACGTGATTATGTGGGATGAATTATTGAGCATCGGCTCATGGAACAAAGCCAAAGATGTCGGCAAAATTCGTGTTGAAGGCAAAGACTATGAAGTGGTTGACGGCGACACGCTTGAAATTCGCCACAACACGTAACAAAATATGGTTGTGCCGACTCAATTCAAAACTGGTTGGTTGGTGTGTCAATCGCAAGTGCTGTCGAGTTTGAATATTGCCGACACTGCAAAGACCCGACGACAAGGCCTGATTGGCCAGTCCGAAATTGAGACACCGCTGTTCATTGACTCATGTCGATGGATACATACGTTCGGCGTCAAGTGCGCACTCGACGTCGCATACCTGGATGAACAACTGCAAGTGATCAAAGTTCAAAAAATTAAGCCCCGACGAGTTGGCTTGCCAGTGCTCAAAGCAAAACATGTACTCGAAGCTGGTGCCGGCACTTTTGAAAATTGGGGTCTTGTGATTGGCCACACTCTTGAAGCGCGGTCGACGTGACGAGCGAGCAACTGCCACCATCTGGCACGACGAATCGTGGCGCACTTGTTCTTGTTGCAACACCGATCGGAAATCTCGGGGACATTTCGCAACGTGCGATTGAGGCTCTCAAAGCGGCAGACATTATTTGTTGCGAAGACACGCGACACTCTGGCAAGTTGCTCGCCCACTTTGGTGTGACCGGCAAAAAATTAGTTGTAATTAATGAACACACCGAATACGACGCGCGCGAAGAGATCGTTTCACTAGTCACATCTGGCTCAAACGTTGCATTGATAACAGACGCAGGCACACCCGGAATCAGCGACCCAGGCGAACGACTTGTTGTTGCAGTTATCAATGCCGGTGGCGTCGTTACAGCAGTGCCTGGCCCTTCGGCGCTGACAATGGCACTCGTAATAAGTGGTCTGCCAACGTCGCGTTTTGTGTTTGAGGGTTTCTTGCCGCGCAGCGGCGCCGAACGCACCGAGCGCCTGGCGATGGCAACCACCGAATCACGAACAACTGTGTTTTATGAGGCACCACATCGACTCGTGAAAACTCTCAGCGATCTGACAACTGCTTGCGGCGCGATGCGCGGTGTCGTGCTGGCTCGAGAGTTGACGAAACTTCACGAAGAAATATGGCGAGGAACTTTGCAAGATGCGAACATGCACGTCGCCAAGACAGAGCCGCGTGGCGAATATGTGATCATTCTTGAGCCTGCAAAACCACCGGCGCCGCCCACAGATGAAGAGTTGCTTGCCGCAATTCGTGCAGAGATCGCCAAAGGTGTGAGTCGCAAAGATTCTGCAGCCCGAGTTTCTGCTCGCTTTGGCGTTGCGAAACGCACCGTCTACGAACTCGCACTGCAAGTTCGCGACAACCTTTAAGATATATACGTGAAAAAGTTCTCGGCGACGACGCCAATTTATTACGTCAACGCCAAACCACACCTCGGGCACGCATACACGACGATTATTAGCGATGCGGTCTGCCGGTGGCACAAACTTTGTGGCGAAGAAGTTCATCTTTTGACTGGCACCGACGAGCACGGCCTGAAAATTCAGCAATTCGCCGATGCCGAAGGTGTTTCGCCAAAACAATTCGTCGACAAGATTGCGCCGTTATTTGCCGATGCGTGGGATCGCCTGAATATTGACGTCAGCGATTTCATTCGCACAACCGAAGAACGCCACAAAGTTGGCGTACAGAAACTGTTGCAGGCCTGTTACGACGCCGGCGATATTGAAGTCGACATTTACCGTGGGTATTACTGCGTTGCGTGTGAGGCCTACTACACGCCCGAAGAGCTTGACAACGGCAAATGCAAAATCCATAACACGAAAGCCGAATACGTTGAAGAAGAAAATTACTTTTTTCGTCTGTCGCGCTACGAAGAAAAACTTCTGAAGTGGTACGCCGATCACCCTGATGCGATCAAACCCGACCATCGCGTCAACGAAGTAACAGGTTTCATCAAACAAGGCTTGCGAGATTTTTCAGTGAGTCGCAAAACTCTGACTTGGGGCATTCCACTGCCGTGGGACAACTCGCACGTTGCATACGTTTGGTTTGACGCGCTTGCCAACTACATCACCGCGCACGGCTATGGCACCGACGAAAAACGGTTCGGTGCAAATTGGCCCGTTGATTATCACTTCATCGGCAAAGACATCATTCGTTTTCACTGCGTCTATTGGCCGGCGATGCTGATGTCAGCAGGCCTAGAGCCACCAAAAGGATGGGCAGTTGGTGGATGGTTGTTAGTCGGCGGCGAAAAGATGTCGAAGACAACCGGCAACGTCGTGAACCCGCTCGACTTGATCGACGAAATTGGCGTAGATGGTTTTCGTTATTACGTTTTGGCCGACACAAACTATGGCAACGACGGCGACTTCTCGTACGAAGGTTTGCTATCGCGCTACAACTCGGATCTTGCGAACAACTTCGGCAACTTGGCGGCACGTGTAGCGACCGTGGTCGAGAAAAAGTGCGGCGGTATCGGACCAGTGCCGTCGACATCAAGCCCACTCGCGGAAATTGCCAAAACGAGTGTCGCCCAAACAATTGCCGAATGGGAAAACGTGCAACCGGGCCGCGCGCTTGATGCGACGTGGTCGTTGATCCGTGCGACAAACGCATTTCTTGAAACAAACGAACCATGGAAGATGGAACCGGGCGCCGACCTTGACCGCGTTATGGGCGATGCACTCGAAGCGTTGCGAATCGTGACGATTTTGGCAAGCCCAGCGATGCCCAAGACTTGCCAAGATGTTTGGCAACGTCTCGGCATGGTCGGTGAAGTTTCTGATCAACGCGTCGGCGCCGACACACAATGGGGTCGCTACCCCGGTGGCACAACTGTTACGAAGGGCGAGCCACTGTTTCCGCGCAAAAAGATTTAGTTATGCCAACTCAAGTTTCGACGAAACCTGAATGGGTTGACACTCACTGCCACGTGACTTACGAAGATATTCCTGGTGGTGCCGAGGCGGCTTTGGTTACGGCGCGTGAAGCGGGCGTGAAGCGAATGATCACAATCGGCACCGATGTCAAAACTTCGCGAGCCGCCATTGAACTCGCAAGTCAACACAAAGATGTTTGGGCGACTGTCGGTCTGCATCCGCATGATGCCAAAAACACTTTGGAGGGCATTCACGAGTTGATCAAACAACCACGAGTCGTGGCTATCGGTGAGTGCGGTCTTGACTACTACTACGACCACTCAGATCGCGCCGTGCAACGCGAGATTTTTGCTGCTCAAATTGCACTCGCCAACGAGCACAAACTGCCGCTGGTTATTCACACGCGCGAAGCATGGGATGAAACATTTGAGATTCTCAATTCATGTGGCGTGCCAGAGCGAACAATTTTTCATTGCTTTACTGGTTCGCCTGTTGAAGCGAAGAAATGTTTAGATATCGGTGCTTATCTTTCTTTTTCAGGCATTGTTACTTTCAAAAAAGCCCAAGAGATTCGCGACGCGGCGAAAATTTGCAGTGCAGACAAGATGCTCGTTGAAACCGATAGTCCATTTCTTGCGCCGGTTCCGCATCGCGGATTATCAAATCAACCAGCATTTCTTGTCGAAGTCGGTGCATGTCTGGCCGAGGTGAGAAATGTTGCTGTCAGCGAGATCGCAAGTCAAACAACACACAACGCAACGATTGCTTTCCCTGGCATCGCTGCGTAACCTGACTATGTCGTCATTAGACGGCTCACCCAAGGAGCGTTTTCACGTTGTTTCTTTCAACTTTTGAACGACGACGCATTGTGATTGCGGCGCTGCTAACGACTCTCGTGTTGCCTTTCGTTTTGTTAAATCGCTCTGATGACAAGGTCACAGACTCGACTGAAGTAGCGACCACAACTACGCAACTTGAACAAGCCAGCGAAGACGGCTCACTCGAGCCAATTATTTTGGGTGGACCGTCACCCATAGTTCAAGACGGCTCTGCGCAGATCGCCTACCCCGCCAGCAGTTTGACTGGCGTGCAAGCAATCGCGTCGTTCAGCAACTTTGATAATGCACCTGAGATTGTTTGTTACATGCCCCAAGCCCCACTGGGCATCAAAATTTCGGTGCAGAATTTGAACAATGGCCGAACCGCGACATGCACAAACGTCTTTCGCACAACAATGCCATCTGGAGCTTCAATGCTTTTGCACACAAAAGTTTTTGAATCACTAGCGAACCTGGTTGATGCACCTATTCCTGTGACTGTTTCCTGGTGACATTTTCACGCACTGAGATCACTGCGCTACTTGACCGACATGGTCTCGCCCCGCGGCGAGCATTCGGTCAAAACTTTGTTATTGATGCCAACACCGTGCGAAAAATTGCGCGCCTTGCCGATGTCGGTGCTGGCGATTTCGTGCTCGAAATCGGTGCCGGTCTTGGCTCGCTAACTCTCGCACTCGCCGAGACGGGCGCAAACATCACGGCAGTTGAAATCGACAACGGACTTGTCGAAGTGCTTCGAAGCAACACGGCGAAACTCGAAAACGTCGAGGTTGTTCATGCCGATGCGATGGCACTTGACTGGCAACCACTGCTCGCCAAGTCAAAACGCTGGCATGTTGTGGCCAATCTTCCGTACAACGTGGCAACGATCATCGTGGCTGACTTGTTGGACGGCATCGCCGAAGTTGAGCACATGTTGGTGATGGTGCAAAGCGAAGTCGCAGATCGCCTCGTCGCCAATGCCGGTGATGAGGCATACGGCGCTGTGAGTGTAAAAATAAATTACTGGGCGACTTCTAAAATTGTTGGACAAGTGCCGCCTTCAGTTTTCTTTCCGCAGCCGCGCGTTGAATCTGCGCTTGTTGATATTCGCCGCCGTGCACAACCCGGGGTAAGCGGTGTTGTAGCAAAAGAATTGTTCGCACTCGTGCGTACTGGCTTCGCCAAACGACGCAAGATGTTGCGTGGCGCCTTATCTGAAGTGGCAACTGCAGCTGACTTTGTAACTGCACAAGTAAACCCCGAATCGCGCGCCGAAGAACTTGATCTCGCAGCCTGGGGACGTTTGCGCTGCGCAATCGACACCCGCCTCTCGCACGCCACGACCAGCACCGATCACAACACCGATCACAAAACCACGAACCATTAACTATGAGCGACCAAATTGTTTCACTCATCGCGCCGGCGAAATTGACATTGGCGTTACGGGTCGCGGGCATTCGTGCTGACGGGTTTCATTTGATTGACGCCGAAATGGTGACACTTGATTTAGCCGATGAACTTGTCTTAGATACGACACGAAGTGGGCTCGAAATTGTTGGCAAATTTACTGATGACCTTGAAAACTCGAGCGACAATCTCGTCTTGCGTGCGCTTCGACTTGTCAACCGTCAAGCACACGTAACAATCACAAAAAATATTCCGTCTGGTGGCGGCCTCGGTGGCGGATCAGCCGATGCGGCTGCAATTCTGCGCTGGGCCGGCTTTACCGATTTGGTTAGCGCTGCAAAACTCGGCGCAGATATCGCGTTTTGCATGGTCGGAGGTCGGGCGCGGGTATCGGGAATTGGCGAAGTAATTAATCCGCTTAAAAAAATTTCTCAAAAGATCACGCTTGTTGTGCCGCCGTTTCGCGTTTCGACGCCTGCCGTCTACCGCGCGTATGACGAGTTGACAGATTTTTGCAAGAAGCCGATTATGCATTCGGGCGTCAACGATCTAGAACCTGCGGCGATCAAAGTTGAGCCACGACTCGCCGAATGGAAAAAGAAAATTGCCAACGCTGCTGGTGACGAACCGACGCTTGCTGGCAGTGGTTCAACTTGGTGGCTGAATGGTGAGTTCGATGACCTCGCCGCCAAACTTGCCGACGCGACAGTGCTCACCACGCAAACTAATTAGTATCTTGGCGTGCCCGTAACGCCAACTGCGCAAAGCGCACCCGAGTATTTTCGCCAAGATATTCAAGGTTTACGCGGCATTGCTGTCTTGCTCGTTGTTATCTACCACACCGGCATCGCATTGCCAGGTGGATACATCGGCGTAGACATTTTCTTTGTTATTTCTGGATTTGTAATCACGCAACTTCTGGTGCGAGAAACCGCAGACGGTTCTTCAATACGTCTAGCAAAATTTTATTCACGCCGAATTAAGCGGATTTTGCCTGCAGTCGCATTTGCAATAGTCGGGACACTATTTTTATCAATTTTCGCCATGTCGCCGTTTGGTGAACAGCAAGAAATAGCGGAAACTGCTCGCGCTTCAAGCCTGTTTGCTGCCAACTTTTATTTCTTTTTGCAAGACAGTTACTGGGCACTCGCAGAAAACCCGTTGCGGCATCTTTGGAGCCTCGCCGTAGAGGAACAGTTTTATCTCGTCTTTCCTATTTTGATTTTTGCCCTGCATAAGTTGAAGTTCAAAGTGAATTCAACGTTCAGCAAGTCGGCATTCGTATTGATTGCGATTGTGTCTTTTGTAGTTTCATATTTTCTTTCAACGGGCAACCAGTTCTTACCAAAACCTGAGCTTTTTGCCTTTTTTGGCACACCGTGGCGAATGTGGGAGTTTCTTGCAGGTGCATTGATCGCTCTCGTAAAAGTGCATGACTTAAGTCGATTCAAGTCGCTTGTCACAACTGTAAGCACAGCAGCTCTGGTTGCAATTATTTGGGCAGGTTTGGAATTTGACTCTTTTACCGCGTTTCCTGGAACCGCGGCACTAGTACCTGTACTCGCCACAGCAGTTTTGCTTTACTTCGGTCAGACTAAAAATTTTTTACATCAAATAACAACTTCGCGCTTGCTGGTTTTTTTTGGATCAATTTCGTATTCGTGGTACTTATGGCACTGGCCCCTCATCGTCTTTGCAAATCGCTTGTTTCCAACTTCACGATCCGTTGCGGCGGCTATCGCGTCGATTATTGCGATCGCATTCGCACTGTTT
>ENA-ORFA01000352-ORFA01000352.1-marine-metagenome-genome-assembly--contig:-NODE-352-length-19859-cov-6.761955_pt1 | contig 19859 bp, 16 predicted proteins | sample MGYA00248621_ERZ508587 | MGnify/ENA primary metagenome ERZ508587 (study PRJEB26250, sample SAMN06266239) | marine metagenome | isolation source: Columbia River Estuary | place: USA:Columbia River Estuary... | reverse complement strand
AGTTGCCTGCTGGCACTGAAATGGTGATGCCTGGTGACAATGTGACCATGACTGTGGAGCTCGGTAAGCCGATCGCTATGGACGAAGGTTTGCGTTTCGCTATCCGTGAGGGTGGCCGTACCGTTGGCGCAGGCCGCGTCGTCAAGATCATTAAGTGAAATAAGTAAACGAACGAATTACAGACTGACCGGAGACAGACGTGCCCAGAAACGATAAGCGGGTGAAGATCACCCTCGAATGCACCGAGTGCAAGCGACGGAACTACATCACCATCAAGAGCAAGATCAATGACCGCGAACGGCTCGAAATGAGCAAGTACTGCAGCCATGATCGCAAACACACCAGTCACAAGGAGACGCGCTAGTACTACTGGCGTCTGAGGGCAGTAGCTCAGCTGGTAGAGCATCGGTCTCCAAAACCGACGGTCGGGGGTTCGAATCCCTCCTGCCCTGCTCAGCGCCATCACTTGCGCAACTAACCTTTATCGCACTTTAAGAAACCGAGAACTCGCCATGACAGCGGATCTAAACCGAGAACAAAAGCGCACACTCAAGAAAATGGGTGCACTCGACGAGCAGGGCAACCCTGCGCGTCAAGCTCGCGCGCCCAAGGCTCGTGACGAACGCACATCTCCGGCGCAGTACTTGCGTGAAGTTCGCGAAGAAATGAACAAGGTGGCGTGGCCAAAGTGGCCTGAAGTTCGCCGTTACTCAATCGTGGTGCTGTTGACTGTTGCTGTCTTCACATCGATTATTGGTGTTGCCGACACTGCCGTTGGTTTCATCACAGACTGGCTGTACAAGAGCTGATGAACGACGAGATGAACATGAACGATTTCAATGATCAAGTAACCGATGAAGTAACACTTGATGTTGCTGACGAACCACAGATCATCGATCTGACCGAGCCCAACGACATCCTTGCTGATGAAGATGCGGCTCCTGTGACCAACCCGTGGCGTCGCCCCGGACAGTGGTTTGTTGTGCACACTCAGGCTGGCTACGAAAAGAAAGTCAAAGCCAACCTTGAAGCGCGTATTCAGTCGCTGAATATCGAAGATCGCATTTACGAAACCGTCATCCCGATGGAAGACGTTGTTGAGTTCAAGAACGGTCGCAAGCAGACCGTGCAAAAGAAAGTTTTCCCGGGCTACATCTTGGTGCGTTGCATCATGGATGACGAGAGCTGGTACTGCATTCGCAACACACCAGGTATCACTGGTTTCGTTGGCCAGAGCCAAAAGGGTCAAAAGCCCACACCGTTGTCCCGCAAAGAAGTCGAGACCTTCTTGTCCGCGAAGGGTGACGGCCAAGAAGCCGCCAACCGTCGTAAGCCCAAGATGGAGTACGAAGTCGGCGAAAGTGTCCGTGTTAAAGAGGGCCCATTCGCAGATTTCTCGGGTCAAGTGGCAGAAATCAATGCCGACCACATGAAGTTGAAGGTTTTAGTCAATATCTTTGGACGTGAAACCATGGTCGAGATGGACTTCAGCCAGGTCGCCAAGCTCTAACAGTTTTTTGCAAGGTTAAATACAAGTCGTTCTACGAAGGGAAACGCCCCATGGCGAAGAAAAAACTCACAGCGATCGTCAAGATCCAGATTCCGGCCGGTAAGGCCACACCGGCTCCGCCGGTTGGTACCGCGCTCGGACCGCATGGCGTCGCCATCATGGACTTCGTGAAGGCGTACAACGCTGCCACCGAAAGCCAAGTCGGCACCATCATCCCCGTCGAGATTTCGATTTTCGAAGATCGCACGTTCACCTTCATCTTGAAGACACCGCCAACACCCGTGTTGTTGCGTCAGAAGGCTGGTCTCGATAAGGGCAGCCAGACTCCCGGCAAGGCCGTTGTTGGTTCGGTGACCGAATCAGACATCGAAGAAGTCGCCAAGATCAAGATGCCCGACCTCAACGCATTCGACCTCGAAGCTGCCAAGCAGCAAGTTCGTGGCACCGCACGCTCGATGGGCCTCGTCGTTAAGTGATCTCGTTCACAACATTTTTAGTTATATAACAAACCAACGCCTGGACCAAGAACACCTCACTTGGCCGGCATAACACCTTCGTGTGAATAGCGAAGGAGAGGGAGACAGTCATGTCCGGAAAGAAATTCACTGATGCATTGAAGCGTTACGACCGCGATGCACACTTCACACCAACTGAAGCCGTCAGCTTGGTGAAGACGTTGGCAACTGCGAAGTTCGATGAGACCATCGAAATCGCGTTGCGTCTCGGCGTCGATCCTCGTAAGGCCGAGCAGGCCGTGCGCGGAACCGTGGCATTGCCATCAGGTACCGGTAAGAACATTCGCGTTGCAGTTTTCGCAACCGGTGAAGCTGCCGAAGAAGCTCGTAAGGCTGGTGCCGACATTGTTGGTGCCGAAGATCTTGCTGCCGAAATTGAAAAAGGTGTTTTCGATTTCGACTTGGCCATTGCTACTCCCGACATGATGCCCTTAGTTGGTCGCATCGGTCGAGTGCTTGGACCTCGTGGCCTCATGCCGAACCCCAAGACCGGAACCGTGACCCAAGATGTTGGTAAAGCGGTTGGCGAATTCAAGGGCGGAAAAGTTGAATACCGCACCGACCGTTACGGCAACGTGCACGTTCAGCTGGGCAAGGTGTCTTTCACCGTCGAGCAGATCGAAGCCAACTTCCGTGCCGTGCTCGATGAAATTCAGCGTGCCAAGCCAGCATCGGCCAAGGGTCGTTACTTGCGCAAGATCACGGTCTCATCGACCATGGGACCTGGCGTCAAAGTTGACCTCAACCGTCTCCGCCCAGAAACAGTCTGATTCGTACGGGTGGCGAGTCGGTCTTCGACCGATATCGTCACCCATCTAGTTCAAGTTCTCATAAGTAATTGCTTGCCAGAGACAGTCGGTCGACCGAAAGGTCAGTAAAGAACTTCCGAGTTCGCCAACCGAGGCGGAGACTGCACGGAGCCTTTCGCTCCTCGTGGTGTTCGCATCTGCGAGCCCCGAGTTGTAGCGAAAGGAGGAAAAACACGTGGAGAACCCCCGTCCAGAAAAAGTTTCAACCGTCAGTGAGATCACTGAAAAGTTGGCAGGCTCAGAAGTTGTATTCATTACTGAATATCGCGGAATGACTGTCGGCCAACTCGCAAACCTTCGAACCGCGCTTCGTGGCGTCAGTGCCGAGCACAAGGTGTACAAAAACACCTTGGCCCGTATTGCTGCTGTTGCGACCGGTAAGGCAGTTTTATCTGACCTACTCGTCGGTCCGAGCTCATTGACTTTTGTTCATGGAGATGCCGCAGCCACCGCCAAGGTGTTACGCGAATTCGCCAAGACCAATCCGTTACTCGTGATCAAGGGTGGCACTTTGGGCAGCGCTTTGCTGTCCGCCAAAGATGTCGAAGCCTTGGCCGATCTACCGCCGCGCGAAGTTTTGCTGGCCCAGTTCGCTGGAGCCCTGCAGGCCCCGCTCGTCAAAACCGCAGGTCTACTGCAAGCACTGCCGCGCAATATGGCCTATGGCCTCAAGGCATTGCTCGATCAAAAAGCTGCCTAATCAGCAGCTCGTTAAAAACCATACAAATCATTCATTTCAATCAAATCTGAACCAAAAATAGGAGAAAACATCATGGCTCTCAGCAAAACAGAGATCCTGGACGGCATTGCCGCCCTCACCGTTATCGAGCTCAAGGAACTGCTTGACGCTTTTGAAGAGAAGTTCGGCGTGACCGCTGCTGCCCCCGTGGCCGTTGCTGTTGCCGGTGGTGGAGCTGCTCCCGCAGCCGCCGCTGAAGAGCAGGACGAATTCGACGTCATCTTGACCGATGCCGGCGCCCAGAAGATCCAGGTCATCAAGGTTGTGCGCGAGCTCACCAACCTCGGTCTCAAGGAAGCAAAAGACCTCGTTGACGCCGCACCAAAGCCCGTCCTCGAAAAGGCCAGCAAGGAAGATGCCGAGAAGGCAAAAGCCAAGTTGGTCGAAGCTGGCGCTTCAGTCGACATCAAGTGATGCTGGCCGGCTGAGCCGGTTTTCATACATCTAGCACTGATTGACCCGCAGTTTCCCCAGTTCAGACTGGGTGAGGCTGCGGGTCTGTCGCGTCTTGGGCCAAGAATTTCCGAATTTCCCCAAAATCTTGCCCGAGGGTGCTTGACCTGACCCCCGATATCGGCTTACCGTTACCCCATCCCGAACGGGTCACACCGTTTCGGAAGAACTGCCCGACTCTTTTGTCGCCGGCGGTTGATAACTGTCGCCCTAGAGCGGTAGTCTCATCTGTTGCCGTGTGTCGCCTCTGTCTTTTTCGTTCCCCAAATTCGGTTCGACGCGCTTTTCGTATTCCCCCATATCAATCAACGTTTATCTAGGCATTTAGTCGTTATTTAGTCAGTTATTCAGTCCCACTTTCGCAATATCTCAGCCACTAGGAGTTCACCTTGGCCAGCAAAAGCAAGAGCAGCGAGCGTTTTTCCTTCGGGAGCCTCCCAGAAGTCGTCGAGATGCCCAATCTCCTCGATATTCAGAAGGTCAGTTTTGCCAACTTCTTAAAAGAAGGTTTGGCCGAGACGTTTAAGGACATCTCGCCCATTGAAGACTTCCACGGCAACTTGAGCCTCGAGCTCGAGTACGACCCAACTGACGAAGACTTATTCCCCGAGCCCAAGTTCACGGTTGAAGAGTGCCGCGAAAAGGGCCACACCTACCAGCGTTCAATTTTGGTGCGCGCGCGATTCAGTAATCGCAGCACCGGCGAATTGCGCGAGCAGTTGGTGTTCATGGGTGACTTCCCGATGATGACCGAAAAGGGAACCTTCATCGTGAACGGAACTGAGCGCGTCGTTGTGTCGCAGCTCGTTCGTAGCCCTGGCGTCATCTTCGAAGCCGGTGAGCGTTACCGTCTGCGTAACTTGTCGAAGCACCAATTGGTGAAGGGCACGGTTCACCCTCAGCGTGGTGAATGGCTCGAGTTCGACGTTGAGCACAAGCCTGGCAAGTACGTCACTGCTGGTACCCGCGTCGCACGTAAGCGTCGTATGGGCATCTTCACGTTGTTGCGTGCCATTGGTTACGACGAAGCCAACTTCCCCGGCTTCATCGACAAGTTTGTTGAGCACTTCAAAGAGCAAGATGGTGTGACACCGTTGCTCGCCGATCAGTGGGACAAAGAGCGCGACATCGCGCCGACCCAAGACGAAGCTCTCGTTGAAATTTACAAGCGTGCTCGCCCCGGTGAGCCGCCGTCACTTGAATCAGCTCGTGCCTACTTCAAGAATGCTTTCTTTGATTCGAAGCGTTACGACTTGTCGCGCGTCGGTCGTTACAAGATCGATCGCAAGCTCGGTGAAGAACTCGCCAAGCTCGACGAATTCTTCGGTAAGGGAACACGCAAGCACGGTGAATTCTTCAAGGTTCAACTTGACGACCCGAACAAGCGCCCCATCGAAAGCGATCCCGAAGACGGCAACGTTTTGCGTCCGAACGAAATCCTCGCATCGGTCTCGTACATGTTGCACCTCGTGTCGCAGACACCCGGCTATCGCCTTGACGACCAAGACCACTTCGCCAACCGTCGTATTCGTTCGGTTGGTGAATTGATTCAGAACCAGGTTCGTATTGGTTTGTCACGTATGGAGCGCGTTGTTCGTGAACGCATGACCACACAAGACCCCGAATCAATTACGCCAGTCACCTTGGTGAATATTCGTCCCGTGTCAGCAGCGATCAAAGAGTTCTTCGGAACCAGCCAGTTGTCGCAGTTGATGGACCAAGTGAACCCATTGTCGGGTATCACCCACCGTCGTCGTTTGTCGGCACTCGGACCGGGTGGACTCAGCCGTGAGCGCGCTGGCTTCGAAGTTCGAGACGTCCACTTCTCGCACTATGGCCGTATGTGCCCGATTGAAACTCCAGAAGGTCCAAACATTGGACTCATTGGTGCACTCAGTAACTACGCCCGTATCAACAGCTTTGGTTTCATCGAAACGCCATACCTCAAAGTTGAAAACGGCAAAGTCACCAAGAAGTTCGAGTACATGCCCGCCGACGAAGAAGAGAAGTACGTTGTTGCTCAGGCCAACACTGCTCTAAATCCCGACGGAACATTCCGCGACGCCAAGATTTTGGTGCGTCAGTCTCCGCAGGCTGCCAGCCTCGCCGACTTGAAGCGCATGCTTGAAGCCGAAAGCTTCTTCGGTGCAACCACCGACATCAAGATGGTTCCGCCATCTGAAGTGCAACTCATTGACGTGTCACCAAAGCAGATTGTTTCTGTTGCGACCGCGTTGATTCCGTTCCTCGAGCACGACGACGCCAACCGCGCCCTCATGGGTGCGAACATGCAACGTCAGGCTGTTCCGTTGGTGCGCACTGAAGCTCCGTATGTCGGAACTGGCATGGAGCGTAAGGCTGCATCAGACGGTGCCGACTTGATCTTGGCAACCGACGACGGTGAAGTCACCGAAGTCTCTGGTTCACAGATCACGGTTCAGTACAAGACAACCGGCAAGCGCGTTTATAACTTGCTCAAGTTCCGTCGTTCAAATCACAACACGTGTGTCAACCAGATTCCGCGCGTTCTTGAAGGACAGCAGTTGAAGAAGGGCGATCTCATCGCTGACGGTCCGAGCACCGACAACGGCGAACTCGCGCTTGGTAAGAACTTGCTCGTGGCCTTCATGCCTTGGGAGGGTTACAACTTCGAAGACGCCATCATCTTGTCCGACCGTTTGGTTCGTGACGATGTGTTGACATCAATTCACATTCATGAGTATTCAGTTGACGCCCGTGACACCAAACTCGGACCCGAAGAAATTACTCGCGACATCCCGAACTTGTCTGATGACATTTTGCGCGACCTCGACGAGCGTGGAGTTATCCGCGTTGGTGCCGAAGTCGGTCCTGGCGATGTGTTGGTCGGAAAAGTCACCCCCAAGGGTGAAACCGAACTCACACCAGAAGAGCGTTTGCTCCGTGCCATCTTCGGTGAGAAGGCTCGCGAAGTTCGCGATACCTCACTGAAGGTTCCTCACGGTGAAAGCGGCAAGGTCATTCACGTCAGCATGCTCGACCGTAACGAAGGTGGCGAACTTGCTCCTGGTGTGAACCAGATGGTCAAGGTTCTTGTTGCTCAGAAGCGCAAGATCAGCGTCGGCGACAAGTTGGCCGGACGTCACGGTAACAAGGGTGTTATCTCGAAGATTCTTCCGCAAGCCGACATGCCGTACATGGCTGACGGAACACCGGTTGACATCGTCTTGAACCCACTCGGTGTTCCAAGCCGAATGAACGTCGGTCAGGTTCTTGAAGCTCACCTTGGTTATGCCGCTCGTTGGGGTTGGCAAGGTTTCTCACGTGGCGACACCGCGTTCCCGTCGGTTGGTACTTCACCAATTCGTGGAACCGAGTCGAAGACTCACGCGGGCACCACGCCTTCAACCATGATCGCCACACCAGTCTTCGACGGCGCCCACTGGGACGAAGTTGAACAGTCACTCGATCAGCCGACCATTGTTGAAATTTTTGCGCACCTCAATCCTGAGTCAGCGCACTTCGACAAGCCGATGATCAAGTCGACTGGTAAGACCACATTGTTCAACGGTCGCACCGGCGATGCGTACGACAACGACATCACTGTTGGCTACATGTACATCTTGAAGTTGTCGCACATGGTCGACGACAAGATTCACGCCCGTTCAACCGGACCGTACAGCATGATCACTCAGCAACCGCTTGGTGGTAAGGCTCAGTTCGGTGGACAGCGCTTCGGCGAAATGGAAGTGTGGGCTCTCGAGGCCTACGGTGCGGCTTATTGCTTGCAAGAGTTGCTCACCATTAAGTCCGACGATGTGCTCGGTCGTGTCAAGGTGTACGAAGCCATTGTGAAGGGCGAGAACATCCCCGAACCCGGCATTCCTGAGAGCTTCAAAGTTCTCATGAAGGAAATGCAGGCGTTGTGCTTGAACGTTGAAGTTCTCGCCGCCGACGGCAACGAGATCGAGATGAAAGAAATCGATGAAGAAATCGATAGCGCCATCAAGGGTCTAGGAATTGACATCAGTCGCCCCGAAAAAGGTAGCGACCAGGACGACAAGGATCGTGCAGCTAGCCGTCGCTGACGGTGAGTGCACGATCAACCTGTAAGTAATCAACGGTACGCGACGGAACGAAGAGAGAGCGAGAGACGAAATGCTCGATGTGAATATGTTCGACCAACTGCGAATTGGATTGGCAACTGCCGATCACATTCGTAACTGGTCCAGCGGTGAAGTAAAAAAGCCCGAGACCATTAACTACCGAACACTGCGCCCCGAAAGGGACGGTCTGTTCTGTGAAAAGATCTTCGGACCAACCCGCGACTGGGAGTGCTACTGCGGTAAGTACAAGCGAGTGCGCTTTAAGGGAATCATCTGCGAAAAGTGTGGCGTTGAAGTCACACGCTCAAAGGTACGTCGCGAGCGCATGGGCCACATTGAGTTGGCTGCTCCCGTTGTACACATCTGGTACTTGCGCGGAACCCGTTCATGGTTGGCATATTTGCTCGCCGGCATCGAGCCCAAGGAAGAGCTCAAGGCTAAGCAGCTTGAAAAGGTCATTTACTTCGCAGCTCACTTGGTGACCTGGGTTGACGGCGACAAGCGCCACGAAGATCTTTCGAGTCTTGAAGCCGAATACCTTGGCGAACTCGAAGCAATCGAAAAAGAACGTGACATCGAAATTGAAAAGCGTTTCAAGGATCTTGAAAAAGATGCTGAACGTCTTGAAAAAGAAGGTGCCAAAGACGCCGAAGTCAAGGCCATGCAAAAGGTGGCAGACAAAGAGATCTCGAGCATTCGCGATCGCTATGTCGGTGAAATCGATTTGCTCAAGCGCACGTGGGATGAATTCCGCAGCTTGCACTCACGCCAGATCATCGAAGACGAAGTGTTGTGGCGCGAACTTCGCGATCGCTACTCCGATTACTTCGAAGGTGGCACCGGTGCCGATGCAATCAAGTCACTGATTGATCGCATCGACTTTGACGAAGAAGAAATCAAGTTGCGCGAAGCGATCGTTCCGCAAGACGGCAAGAAGCCACTGAGCGCACAGCGCAAGCAGAAGGCCATCAAGCGTCTCAAGATTGTTGCGTCGTTCAACCAGCGCGATCCCGAAACTGGTCGTCGTCAAAATGATCCGAAGGCCATGATCCTTGATGTTGTTCCGGTGATCCCGCCCGAACTGCGTCCGATGGTTCAACTCGAAGGTGGACGTTTCGCAACGTCAGACCTCAACGACTTGTACCGCCGCGTGATCAACCGCAACAACCGTCTCGAGCGTTTGCTCGGTCTTGGTGCACCCGAAATCATCGTCAACAACGAAAAGCGCATGCTGCAAGAAGCAGTTGACGCATTGTTCGACAATGGTCGTCGTGGTCGCCCCGTGACTGGTCCGGGTAACCGTCCGCTCAAGTCGCTATCTGACATGTTGAAGGGTAAGCAAGGACGTTTCCGTCAGAACCTTCTCGGAAAGCGCGTTGACTACTCGGGTCGTTCAGTCATCGTGGCCGGACCAACGTTGCGTTTGCATCAGTGTGGTCTGCCCAAGTTGATGGCCCTTGAACTCTTCAAGCCATTCGTGATGAAGCGTCTTGTCGACATTGAGTACGCACAAAACATTAAGAGCGCCAAGCGCATGGTCGAACGTCGTCATCCACGCGTGTGGGACGTCCTCGAAGAAGTCATTCGCGAACACCCAGTGTTGTTGAACCGTGCACCCACGCTTCACCGTTTGGGTATTCAGGCATTCGAGCCCGTACTCGTTGAAGGCAAAGCCATTCAGATTCACCCACTCGTGTGTACAGCATTCAACGCTGACTTCGACGGTGACCAGATGGCTGTGCACGTGCCGTTGTCAGCAGAAGCTCAGGCCGAAGCTCGCGTGCTCATGCTCAGCGCCAACAACATTTTGTCACCAGCCTCTGGTCGTCCGATCGTGACCCCGAGCCAAGACCTCATCATTGGTGCGTACTACCTCACCAACGAAGGTCCGTGGACATTGGGTGAAGGTCGCGTCTTCCGTCATAACTGGGAAGTCTTGCGAGCACTCGACGAAGGCACGGTGAAGATCCACGCCAAGATCAAGATGCGCAAGACCGACGGCGAAAACTTCGAAACGACTCCTGGTCGTTTGTTATTCGAAGAAGCTTTGCCCGAGACGTACACCGCTCGCTTTGGTCATATCGCTAAGCCGATCAAGAAGAAGGAAATGGGCGAACTTGTTGAAGTTCTCTCCGATCACTTCACCAACGCGCAAGTTGCGGACTCGCTCGATGCCATCAAGGCCATCTGCTACCGCTACGCATCGCAGTCGGGCCTCACGGTGTCAATTGACGACGTGAAGACTCCTGCTTCAAAGCGTGCGTTGCTTGACGACTACGAAAAGCAAGCCGAGAACGTCGAGAATCAGTTCAAGCGCGGCATCATTACTGACGGCGAACGTCGTCAGCAAGAAGTGAGCATTTGGTCTGAAGCAACCGACAAGGTCAAAGACGCCATGGAAACGGCTTTCAAAGCCGAACTCACCAACCCCGTCTACATGATGATCGACTCGGGTGCTCGCGGAAACATGACGCAGATGCGTCAGATCGCCGGTATGCGTGGTCTCGTGGCTAACCCTCGTGGTGACATGATTCCTCGTCCGATCAAGCGCAACTTCCGTGAAGGTCTTGAAACCCTTGAGTACTTCATTGCTACTCCTGGTGCTCGTAAGGGACTCGTCGACACCGCACTTCGTACTGCCGACTCTGGCTACTTGACTCGTCGTCTTGTCGACGTTGCGCAAGAACTCATTGTTCGCCAAGACGATTGCGGAACTGCACTTGGTGTGTGGATCGACAACGTTCAGCCCGACACTGCAAACCGTAAGTCGTATGTTGAAACCAAGTTGTACGGACGTGCACTTGCAATCGATACCACCGTTAACGGAACTGTTGTTACCCGTAACACCATCATCGACGATGAATTGATGTCAGAGATGGTTAAGGACGACAGCATCAATCGTGTTCGCGTGCGTTCAGTACTCACGTGCGATGCCGAACTTGGTGTGTGCGCATTGTGCTACGGCCGTTCACTCGCCAGCGGAAAGCCCATTGAATTGGGTGAAGCTGTTGGTGTTATTGCGGCTCAGTCAATTGGTGAACCTGGTACTCAGCTCACCATGCGTACGTTCCACACTGGTGGTGTTGCTGGTAAGGACATCGCCGGCGGTTTGCCACGCGTTGTTGAATTGTTCGAAGCACGTACACCGAAGGGCTCAGCACGTTTGGCACGAGCCACTGGTGTGATTCGCATCGGCGAAGACGACGGCAAGGGTATTCCCGTGAACGTTGTTGACGACGCTGGCGAAGAGCACTTGGTGTTGTTGCCTACTGGTAGCCGACCGATTGTCAAAGACGGACAAGAAGTCACCGCCGGACAAGCCATCACTGATGGTCCTTTTGATCCAAAAGAAATCATGGAGATCAAGGGCATCCGCGAAACCCAGACGTACATCGTTGAAGAAGTACAAAAGGTGTACCGCGATCAGGGTGTATCAATTCACGACAAGCACATCGAACTCATTGTTCGTCAGATGACGCGTCGCGTGAGCGTGCAAGAAACTGGTGACACCACCTTCTTGCCCGGTGAGCGCACCGACAACAAGACGTTCCGTGACACCAACCGTCAGATGGTCGAAGAGGGCAAGCGTCCCGCCGAAGGTCGTACCGAACTTATGGGTATCACCAAGGCATCGCTCGCCACCGAGTCCTGGCTGTCGGCTGCATCATTCCAAGAGACCACTCGCGTACTCACCGAGGCTGCCATCGATGGCCGCGGCGACTCGCTCAATGGCCTCAAAGAGAACATCATCATCGGCAAACTCATCCCGGCTGGTTCGGGCATGATGCGTTACCGGGACTTCGGCATCGATGCCCCCGATTACGTGCCAATGGCGACCTATCACAGTGATGACTCGGACATTTCAGATGTCCTCAGCCAGAGCTGGGTCTCCCAGGGTTCAACACCCGGCTGATAATCGGGTCGGAAAAGGTTACAAAGCAAAGAAATATCGTCATATCGAGAAGCCCTACGGGCAACGGGTTGCCGTTGTTCGTGGGGCGCTCGTAACATCTCAAGTCCCTGCGTGTTCATTGGCAGGAGCGAGAGTCGCCAAGACATTCCGCAACCTCGGGGTTGCGGACAAGCAAAGAGGTCAAAGAGTGCCCACAATTCAGCAGCTGGTTCGTCAGGGACGTAGCACCAAATTCACCAAGAGCAAGACGCCGGCCCTTAAGGGTTCACCGCAGCGTCGTGGCGTGTGCACCCGCGTGTACACCAACACCCCCAAGAAGCCGAACTCGGCTCTTCGTAAGGTGGCTCGTGTGCGTCTATCAAGTGGTGTTGAAATCACCGCGTACATTCCTGGTGAAGGTCACAACCTTCAAGAGCACTCCATCGTTCTCGTCCGTGGTGGTCGTGTACGCGACCTTCCCGGTGTTCGTTACAAGATCATTCGTGGCGCGCTCGACGCAGCCGGAGTGAAGAACCGTAAGCAGTCCCGTAGTAGCTATGGCGCAAAGCGCGTCAAGTGATCGCAGTAGAGACCAAAAGGAATAGGTGAATTGATATGCCCCGTAAGGGTCCCGCCCCCCGCCGTGAAATGACGCCCGATCCGGTTTACCGGTCATTGCTCGTCACCCAGTTGATGAACAAGGTCATGCTCAGTGGCAAGAAGAGCACTGCAGAAAAGATCGTGTACGACGCACTCAAGATGGTTGAAGAAAAGACTGGCGCCGAGCCAATCGCCACCTTGAAGCGTGCCATCGACAACACTCGTCCTCCGCTTGAAGTTCGTAGCCGCCGTGTTGGTGGAGCGACCTATCAGGTTCCGGTTGAAGTGAAGCCCCGCCGTGCCAACACGTTGGCCATTCGTTGGGTTGTTGACTACTCGCGTGCTCGTCGTGAAAAGACGATGGCGCAGTGTTTGGCGAACGAATTGCTCGACGCATCGAATGGTCTTGGTGCTGCCGTCAAGAAGCGTGACGACATGCAAAAGATGGCCGATTCAAACAAGGCCTTCGCCCACTATCGCTGGTAATTCCAGCGCTGATACGACTACCTCAGCACCCCGGTCTCAACACCGGGGTGCGACTATGTAAAACCCCCTGACACGAACTGCAAACAAACCGAAAGTGAACGACGATGGCTAAGCGTGAGTATCCACTAGATCGCACTCGCAACATCGGCATCATGGCCCACATTGATGCCGGTAAGACGACGACAACAGAACGCATTCTCTACTACACCGGTAAGAGCTACAAGATCGGTGAAGTTCACGACGGCGCCGCAACCATGGACCACATGGCTCAAGAACAAGAGCGCGGTATCACCATTACTTCGGCGGCCACGACGTGTATCTGGAACGACCACCGCATCAACATCATCGACACCCCGGGACACGTGGACTTCACCATTGAAGTAGAACGTTCATTGCGCGTACTCGACGGTGCTGTCACTGTGTTCGACTCGGTTGCTGGTGTTGAACCGCAAACCGAAACCGTGTGGCGTCAAGCCAACAAGTACAACGTTCCACGTATGTGCTTCGTGAACAAGATGGACCGCATCGGTGCCGACTTCTATCGCACCGTGTCGATGGTGAAAGATCGCCTCGAAGCAACTGTTGCAGTGATTCACCTTCCCATCGGTTCTGGTGGACCCGAAAGCGCAAAGCCTTTCGCTGGTCTCATCGACCTCGTGAAGATGAAGGCACTCATTTGGCATGACGAAGAACTCGGCGCCAAGTGGGACGAAACCGACATCCCGGCCGACATGGTCGATCAGGCCAATCAGTACCGCGAAGAACTTCTTGAAACCATTGCAACGTCAGACGATGCATTGATGGAGAAGTACCTCGCTGGTGAAGAACTTTCAATCGACGAAATCAAGCGTGCACTGCGTAAGGGCACCTTGGCATTCGACTTCGTTCCCGTGTTGTGTGGTTCAGCATTCAAGAACAAGGGTGTTCAGCCAATGCTTGACGCCGTTGTTGACTTCTTGCCGAGCCCGCTCGACATTCGTCCCGCACAAGGTGTGTTGCCCGGCGAAGCCGAAACTCCGGCCGAGCGTGGAGCCGATGAAAACGGACCGTTCGCCGCTCTTGCTTTCAAGATCGTGGCCGACCCGTTCGGCAAGCTCACCTACTTCCGTGTGTATTCCGGAACGATCAACAAGGGTGACGAGGTGTACAACAGCACCAAAGAGCGTCGTGAACGCCTTGGTCGTATTTTGTTGATGCACGCAAACCAGCGTGAAGATCTTGACACCGCGTTTGCTGGTGACATCGTTGCTGGTCTTGGTTTCAAAGAAACCACAACTGGTGACACCTTGTGCGATCGCAACAACGCCATCATCCTTGAACGAATGATCTTCCCCGAGCCAGTTATTCACGTGGCGATCGAACCGAAGACCAAGGACGACCAAGACAAGTTGGGCAAGGCTCTCAAGTCATTGTCCGACGAAGACCCGACCTTCCGTGTTCGTACCGACGAAGAAACCGGTCAGACCGTTATCTCCGGAATGGGCGAGCTTCACCTCGAAATTCTTGTCGACCGTATGCAGCGCGAATTCAACGTGGACGCAACCGTTGGTAAGCCCCAAGTGGCCTACCGCGAAACCGTCACCAAGTTGGTTGAACAAGTCGAATACCGCCACATCAAGCAGTCCGGTGGTTCTGGTCAGTTCGCAGTTGTGAAGATCAACATGGAACCGAACCCAGGTAAGGGTTACGAGTTCGTCGACAAGATCAGCGGCGGAAAGATTCCTCGCGAATACATCAACCCGACCAACCAGGGTCTGCAGATGGCTCTCGACAATGGTGTTCTTGCCGGCTACCCAACCGTCGACGTCAAGGTCACCTTGGTTGACGGCGCATACCACGACGTGGACTCCAGCGAAATGGCGTTCAAGATTGCTGGTCAAGCCGCATTCCGTAAGGCTGCCGAAATGGCTCGCCCCGTCATCATGGAACCCATCATGGGCGTTGAAGTTGTGACCCCAGAGGAATACATGGGCGACGTCATGGGTGACTTGTCAAGCCGCCGTGGCCGTATCGAAGGTATGGAAGCTCGCGGTAATACGCAGGTAGTTCGTGCTCAGATCCCGTTGTCCGAAATGTTCGGTTACTCAACCGACCTTCGTTCACGTACCCAGGGCCGTGCGACCTACACCATGCAATTCAACTCGTACCAGCAGGTACCAGAAGCAATTGCGACCGAAATCATCAAGCGCACCCGCGGCGAGTGAGCTGAATTCTCAATAAATAACTGGTTCTTTGAAGTGAGGGTGTGACAGCGGAATTTCCGCTGATATCGTTCTCACCTCGTGTGATTGGCCCTCGGGTCTCACACAGCAATGATCCTTGACACCACGTACCAATCACATTGAGCGGTATACCAAACCAACCAACAAGTAAAGGAAAGTGACAATCATGTCTAAGGCGAAGTTTGAGCGTACGAAGCCTCATGTGAATATTGGAACGATGGGTCACATTGACCATGGTAAGACGACGTTGACTGCGGCGATTTCGCGTACGTTGGCGAGTAAGGGTTTGGCGGAGTACACGCCTTTTGATCAGATCGATAAGGCTCCTGAAGAGAAGGCTCGTGGTATCACGATCTCGATTGCTCACATTGAGTACGAGACGGAGAATCGTCACTATGCGCATGTTGACATGCCTGGTCACGCTGACTACATCAAGAACATGATCACTGGTGCCGCGCAAGTTGACGGCGCGATTTTGGTGGTTGCTGCCACTGATGGTCCGATGCCGCAGACGCGTGAGCATGTGTTGTTGGCTCGCCAAGTTGGTGTTCCGTACATTGTTGTTGCTTTGAATAAGAGTGACATGGTTGATGATGAAGAACTTCTCGAGTTGGTTGAGCTTGAGGTTCGTGAGTTGTTGAACGAGTACGAGTTCCCCGGTGATGATGCTCCGGTTGTTCGTGTGTCAGCGTTGAAGGCTCTTGAGGGTGATGAGGCGTGGCAGGACAAGATCATGGAGCTCATGGCTGCGTGTGATGCTTCTGTTCCTCAGCCTGAGCGTGAGCTTGATAAGCCGTTCTTGATGCCCATTGAAGACGTGTTCACCATTACTGGTCGTGGAACTGTTGTGACCGGCAAGATTGAGCAGGGTCGTGTTCATACTGGTGACGAAATTGAAATCGTTGGTTTGCGTGACACGCAGAAGTCGACGTGTACTGGTGTGGAAATGTTCCGCAAGCTTCTCGATGAGGGTCAAGCTGGCGACAACATTGGTGCGTTGTTGCGTGGAACGAAGAAAGAAGATGTTGAGCGCGGTCAGGTGTTGTGTAAGCCGGGTTCGATTACTCCTCACACCAACTTTGAGGGTCAGGTGTACGTGTTGAACAAGGAAGAAGGCGGTCGTCATAAGCCGTTCTTCAATAATTATCGTCCGCAGTTCTTCTTCCGTACCACTGACGTGACTGGCACTGTGCAGTTGCCTGCTGGTACTGAAATGGTGATGCCTGGTGACAACGTGACCATGACTGTGGAGCTCGGTAAGCCGATTGCTATGGACGAGGGTTTGCGTTTCGCGATCCGTGAAGGTGGCCGTACTGTTGGTGCTGGCCGCGTCGTCAAGATCATTAAGTGAGTCGCTGAACAACATGGCTCAAATTATTCGTATCCGTCTCAAGGCATTTGATCACGAGATCATCGATCAATCGACACGCAAGATCGTCGAGACCGTTGCTCGTACCAATGCCACCATCCGTGGGCCGATTCCTTTGCCCACAGACAAGCATCGTTACACGGTTATTCGTGGACCGCACATTGACAAGGACTCACGCGAGCACTTCGAAATGCGCATCCATAAGCGTTTGATCGACATCATTGATCCCAAGCAGCAGACCATTGACAGCCTCCAGCGCATCGACCTTCCGGCCGGTGTTGAGGTTGAGATCAAGGTTCAGAACGCCTGAGTTCGTTGCTTTGCATCATGCGAAACGAAATTGAAAAGCCCCGCTGGAAACAGCGGGGCTTTTTCGTTGGTTCTCTTAATTGAGTTAGTATCACAAAATGATACGGAATAGCCTAGGCGTGCACTTTGCTACTTTCATCATTGCTGCCTTCTGTTTTGGAGGCGCTGAAATTGCCGTGACTCAGGCTTCGTCAACTGATTTGCAGACCATGGTTGAATCGATGCCTCCCCTTGCTCGATCACAGGCCGTTGGCGATCAAATGATGCGAGAGTATTCGTCGCAGAAGAAGATCTTCACGAGTGTTTATATTGACTCTCCAGATGAAGTTCGTGTTCTATTAACAAATGCTGAAAAGCACCAGGAGAATATTGATGGCGTGAGAGTCAATTTCATCCGTTCGCTTTTCACTCTTGACGAATATTGGACATTTTCACAAGCGTTGCTCGCTGTGAATCCCCAATTTCACTCCGTTGAAATTCAAGCAGACGAAATGAGTTTGGTAGCTAAAGTAACCATTGGAACTCCGGACAAATTAAAGGAAATTGTTCGACCAGAAAGTCTCCCCAGAGATGTTTCGGTGCGTGTTATCGAATCGGAAGTCGAGGTTCTAGAGGCAGCTCAAGGAGCCAAGTTCGTTACGGGAAACGGATGTACCTCTGGTTTCAGAATGAACTTCAATCGCATCAGCACAGCATCGCACTGTTCATCGAACTGGGGCACAGTAAATGGAACATTGGTAACAAATACGTCAAACAAATGTTCTATTGATAACCGTTGGGGTTCTGCTTCGTCTATCAGTTTGCTGATAAGTGGATACGGATGGTGGGGCGCGCAATACGATCCAGCGAATGGTCAAGTTGTGGAAAAATACGGGAGGTCTACTGGTTGGTCATATGGGTACGCTGGCAATTACTCAACAATTTCTGCTTCGTGTGTTGTTTCGGTTCAGATATATACCGGTGGAAATTTGCTTCACGACGGAGGAGATAGCGGCGGACCCTACTTGACTTTGGCTGGCGACAACCCCCAAAAGTACATCCCTCGAGGGACACACCGCGGATATCAAGGCATCAGTGTATTGGCAGTACCCATCTCAGCTATCAACGCGGCGGGATGGTACGTGCAATGAAATATGTGCCCTTATTTTTGTTGTTAACAGTCATGAATAGTTGTGGTGGTGATAGGACATCGTCGTCAACGACCTTTGTCCCGGCAATAGATGCAGGAATGTCGGTCGTAGCGGTTGTCGAGTCGAGCGAGGCTCGGTTGACATTGACATTCGTTAATGACCCACCTGAAATTCGTGGGGGCTATTACGAGATTTTTGACTCCGATTTATCAAAGATGTACTTAGCGAACACGGATGCCAATGATCAGGTGCCCACCACTTATTTTTTCGGAGATGACCCAACAGCTGAAGTTCTCGATTATGGGGTTCAAGGTTCAGGTCCAGAGGAACTCGTCATTCCAGCGTTGCCTAGCGGCGAATATTTTATTTGCTCCGTAAATAGCGTCCAACCAACTTGTGGAAAATTTACTATTAAGCGCTAAGGGTGACATGAAACTAATTGTTTAGTTTGATCTCTTACTCAATTCTCACCACTGCTGACAACACTTCTTCTTCATAGACAGGTAAAACTGACATCGTGACTGATCATTTCCCGCCCCCAACACCGCCAATGAGTTCACCAAACTCATCCGAGCCGACGCAACCAAAATCTCGCCGTGGCCTAGTGATCTCATTCCTCGTGGTCTTAGCGATGGTGCTCGGTGGATTTGTTGGTGCACAAATCGCTCAGTCTGGTGATGATTCATCAACCACCGACTCAACTGAAGTTCCATCAACAGTCGTTGATGAAGCCGATACAAGTGGCAACGAGAAGCCAATAGTGCCAACTGGTGACGCACCGGGAAGTTCTGATGAGCCCGTGGCTACGGCACCTTCATCAAATGATGCAGAACCAGCAATGAATGTTGCTGAAGTGTTGAAGAAGATTCAACCAAGTGTGGTCACGATCATTGCAGTGACTGAAGCAGGAATGAGCGCAGGTCGAGCAACCGGCACCGGAGTTGTCATCACATCTGATGGTGACATTTTGACGAACGATCACGTCGTCGACGGTGCTGACAATGTGAGTGTTTTATTCGCCGGTGACACCGAGCCGACATTGGCGACAGTTCTTGCAGTTGATCCGGGTAATGACTTGGCCCTCATACACGTTGATAAGACCGGTTTAACACCAGCGGTATTCGCCGACCCAGAATCAATTGACATTGGCGACGAAGTTGTTGCCGTTGGTTTTGCTCTTGACCTCGATGGTGGACCAACAGTGACGCGCGGAATTGTTTCGGCTCTCAATCGCACCATCGTGAGTGGCGATGGCGCACTCGACGGTCTGATTCAAACCGACACCGCAATTTCATCGGGCAACTCTGGTGGGCCATTGGTGAACACTCGTGGTCAGGTCATCGGAATCAATACTGCGGTGTTTCAAAGCTCAAGTGAAGTTGCCGCTAACAATGTTGGTTTCTCGATCTCGGTTGCTGAGGCACTTCCAGTCATTGAAGAATTGCGGGCTCAGGCCAATGGCCAAGCACGAACAGAGGGTTACCTCGGTGTGAGTGTTCTTGATCGCAACGATGGTGGGCTGGGCGCAGTGATTGCTGAAGTTTCACCAGGTTCACCTGCCGATCTTGCGGGAATGCAGGTTGATGATGTTGTGATTCAGGCCGATGGATCACCAGTTGACGGTCAACCAGCTCTCGTTGCGGCGATTCGTGACAAGTCGCCCGGCGACACCATCAAGATTGATGTGCTGCGCGATGGCGAGCGAATTACTTTGACTGCAACACTGATCGAACGCCCCAC
>ENA-ORFA01000349-ORFA01000349.1-marine-metagenome-genome-assembly--contig:-NODE-349-length-20009-cov-12.591310_pt1 | contig 20009 bp, 19 predicted proteins | sample MGYA00248621_ERZ508587 | MGnify/ENA primary metagenome ERZ508587 (study PRJEB26250, sample SAMN06266239) | marine metagenome | isolation source: Columbia River Estuary | place: USA:Columbia River... | reverse complement strand
GGCTATTTAGATTTCTTTTGCATCAATGACACCACAGACGATGCCCATGATGGCGATCCTAGATTGCTTCAAGTTCGTCAAATGCTAAAAGCGCTTTTGCCCAACTCTTCTCAAAATGAAATGGCAAGCAGCCAAGATGGCAATGCCGTGCAAGCTCTCAAATTCAAACAGCCTCTAGGCATGGCGGTTTAAAATTTAAAAACGTACAGGGATATGTGGCTTTGACTGCGTAGGGTCTGGCTCATTTACTGAACTTCAAACTCAATGGCCTTCATCCCTCTGCGGCCTGAAGTGTCCTCAATCACCATCATTAACTTGTGTTTTCCTTTAGGCAAGCTTGCTTCCTGAATGAAAACGCCTGACTCTGTGACCTTGGCAACACTCAAAATGCGCTTGGTGATGTCCAATTCAAACGCACCATACAAAACGCGAAAGGTATCTGTTTTAACCATGCTAGGCGGCGTTGGCCGAAACTTCAACTCAATTGGCGTAGGGCTGATGACTTTGTCAGTTAGCTTGGGTGCAAACAGCTCAATCAAAGGAGCATCCTTGGGTGCAGCAGCCTTGGCCGCAAAGGGTGGTTTTGCAGCATTCGAGGCTTTCATTTCCTCTGGTGTGATTAGAAACTGCCCAGCGAAAACAGCCGTATGAAACCCAAGGGCGAACAAAACAAAAAATTGAATCATGGTAGAGCTGTTATTTTGACTCTGCGGTTTTCTGCTGCAAAGGGCTTGTCAGGAAAAAGCAGGTCTGAGAAACCTTTACCTTCTGTGCTTAGCTTCAGTTGATCAACACCCTTGGCGCTGAGGTAAGCCAAGACTGACTCTGCTCTGCTCTGGCTTAACTGCAGGTTGTAAGCCTCAGATCCTTGAGCATCTGTGTGTCCCTCTAGCTTGAATTTCACATGTACCAAACGCTCGTTTTTCATGGCTTCGACAAGGCTGTCTAGAAGAGGGCGATTGCTTTCTTTGAGCTTGGCCGAGTCCAAATCAAATTGAACCACCAAGTCAACGCTTTTGGGCTGAACCACAATGTTCCTTTGACCAATGCTCCTAGTATTGCCATTTGACGCAGAGGGCGCAAGTCTTTCAACTAACTCTGCTGCGGTAGCCTGCTTGATGGGTTGGGGTGCCTGGCCCCAAGCGGCAGAATGAAACAAAAGAACAGCAATCCAAATTCTCATTTCACTTCCTTGACGGCGACCAGTTTGGCGCCAAAGCTTTCAGACTTGCCGTCGGTGCCTGAACTGGTCAAGAAATGGATGAGTGCAGATCGACCGCCTATGTTGTTCAAGGCATAAGTGAAGGGCTCAGCTGCTGTAGGTTCAGACATGGTGAGGGTGTTGAGCTTGCGAGGGGTGTCGGACACCATGACCAATAGATTGTTGGTGCCAACAGGACCCGCTGCTTTGACCTCCCAATCGGGACGAGGAATTCGAACGGTTTGCCCAGCCTTGACTTGATTATTTTTGTCCAAGCCATTTGGATACAAGACATAAAAGCTTTTTGAATCGCTGCCGAGAAGGATGAGGTACAAGTACCCATCGTGGCTAGATTTGATACTGAGGTCTAGGCTGTCTTTGCCAATTTTCAAGCTTGGCTTGGAGACTTGAACCTCTACAAGCCTTTTGGGGTTCCTCTGCTGTTCGATGTCTTTGAGGGTTGCGAGCGAGGCCAATGCTTGCTCAGGCGCTGGTAACTTGGTGGGTGAAGTGCTAGGTGCGGGCGCAGGTAGGTTGGCTGCTGGTTGACTTGGATTGACTACGGGGGGCACTGGCACAGATGGCACGGTCAACGCAGTCACTGAAGGCGGCGAAGTAGGTGCCGTAGAAGATGGTGTTGAGGGTTGTTTGATCGGCTCAACGGGGGCGGCGGCCAGGGTTGTTGTTGGTCGTTGAACGGGAATTAAGTTTCTATTTCCTGAGACAGTCACGTGGTGCGGCGCAAAGGTTGGGTTGCCTTTAAGCGCTAGATTGATGGCGTTTTGTGCACATTGCTGAACTTCGCTCATTGAGACAGCGCCTGAGCCATTGACATCCTTGGCTTTACCCAACAAACAATCGCGGATGGCGACCGTGGCCAAGCCACCCATACCGGGTTGGTCCAAGCTTTGTTCGTCAGGTCTGGAGGACGTAATTTGAACGAAGTTCTCCTGAAGTCCGCCCAATCGAGTGATCTCTGGCAGCAGGCCACGGGTTTTAAGATTGGCAACAACAGAGCAACTGTTAGCGGTATTGCCCGATTTTGCAAAAAATTTGGGTGTGAACAGGGTTTTTGAAATGGCGCGGGTTTGACCCTTGGGTGGCGCTACGCCTTCTGCATGGCAAGCATCAATCATGGTGATGACTTTGTCTGCAGATTTAACTAGGCTTTGAGTCGCCTTGGCAAACTCTTGATGGGTAATGGTTTTACCTTCATAGGTGAGAAGACCTTCAACGCAAGACTCATCAATGAGCTCTCGTGTGCCATGACCAGAAAAGTAGATGAACGCACGAGAGCCATCTTTGGTTGTTTCTGCCAACTGGTTAAGCGCTTTCAGAATATTTTCTTTGGTCGCCTCAGCGTTTTTAAGGTACTTGATCTGCGTGTCTGGAATGCCCATGGCATTGGCAATCTTGGTGCTGCTGGCCATGTCAAAGCGAACACCATCAAGCAAAGTTGCGCCAGGCACGGCGTATTCTGAAATACCAATGATCAGCGCAGTTCTATTGGATGTCGGTTGCGCAAAAACACTTTGTGCAACCAGGATCGCGATAAGAGCAAGTAAGGATCTCATGTGTTCTTAGGGCGTACGTTTCACAAACTTGATCGTGTTCACGACAACTTCACCTTTGTTATTCCTTTGTAAAGAAATAACAGCGTCACGGCCGTTGGCGGCTTCGTATATTTTCTCTGCGTTAAAGTGCGCCAAACCTTTGATGGTTGAGATCAGGGATCCCACAAGACTCAGGGCAGCAAATGGGCTTCGAGACACCAACTCATTGGGTGGTGGCTCAACCAAAACCTTGCCACCTTTTGCCTCAACAACTGCAAGCCATTTTTGCAACCGCTCTGGAACGCTGTTGGGACTTACTTTTTCATAAAAAGCAACCTCAGTGACTTCATTTTTTTGAGTCATGGCAGAAGCCAAGTCGCGGTCAAACTTGGCGACATCGATGAAACTCAGCTTTCCGCTGATGGCCTGGGTGTCAACGGGCGTTGTCAGTGGCACGTTGGAGGCACAAGAGAGGAGTGCCCAAGAAAAAACCACAATCACTGCTCTTAAAAACATAATGAACCGCTTTGATGTAAATTTGGGTTGAAGGCAAAAATGAGTACTATTTAAGTATTTAAATGGACTGAAATTACCACAACAATACAAGATTAGACTTTACTATTCATTTGTCAATTTCGGAATACTTTTATCATGCCATTTTCAAAAGTCATTTTGACTTGTTTTGCGATGCTTTTTAGCCTGCATGTTCAGGCAAAACGCGTCGCTCTTGTCATTGGCAATGACAATTACTTGACTGTCAGTAAATTGCAAAAAGCCGGCAACGATGCCAATGCCATGGCGCGTGAATTAAGGAACGCAGGTTTTGCAGTTCAGCTTCACCAAAACTTAAACTACCGTGCAACGGTCAGAGCGGTTGAATCATTCACCCAAGGCATCCAGGGTGGCGATGAGGTTGTGGTGTTTTATGCCGGGCATGGCGTACAAATTAAGAATGGTAGTTATTTGCTCCCAACCGATATTGAAGTCAACAGTGAAAGTGAAGTAGAAAAAACAGCCTATGACTTGTTGACTTTGACTGAAAAGCTGGCAGAAGCCAAGCCTGCTTTCAGCCTTGTCATTGTTGATGCTTGTAGAGACAACCCTTTAAAGTCAAAAGGAAGATCGATTGGCAACGCTCGAGGATTGAGCGCTATTGAAGCGCCCAAAGGACAGATGATTGTGTATTCCGCAAGCCGTGGGCAACAAGCCCTCGACCGCTTGCTTGAAAAAGATCCAAACCCAAACAGCGTGTTCACGCGAGAGCTCATCACACGCATGAAAGTTCCAGGTTTAAAAATTGAAGATCTGATGCGCGATGTTCAGAACTCCGTGGAAGAGCTGGCCAAGTCTGTGAGGCATGAACAAAGACCCGCCATCTATAACGAATCGCGTGGTAATTTCTATTTCTACAACTATGGCATCAACATGCAAGCAAGTCCTGCTTACACCTCGCCGCCTGGTGCAATGCCAATGCCAATGCCAATGCCAATGCCAATGCCTACTTCACCTAATCTTGCAGGCACTCTCACTCAGCAGCCCGTCGCACAAGGCCCTGCGGCCGCAGCCGATTGCGCACCCCCAAACGACGCCATTACGATCAGTTCAAAGAAGGCCAAAGACAGCAACGCCAATTCACCAAACGTCGTTGTGACCTCAAGCCATACCCGCGCAAAGAATACCAACTTACAGCAGCCCATCAATTGCAATCGCGCTCCATAACGCCAATTGATAGCCAGTATCAAATCCATGTATTTCATTCACAGGAGTCGTTGAAGATGACGGCAACAAAAACAAAATCAGCATCCCCCCGCCAGTCCAAACAACTCACTGTCGAGTTGATGTGGCAACTGCAACGCTTAGGCGCTCCCAGCATTAGCCCTGACGGTTCGCAGGCGGTGTGTACTGTCGCGCAGCCCTCTGTCAAAGAAAACACCATTCAAAGCGCCATTTGGCTGCTGTCGACCCTCGGTGGTCAGCCCAGACAACTCACCCAATGTGGCGACAAAGACGGCCGCCCTCAGTTCTCACCGCAAGGCGATTGGGTGGCGTTTGTGGCCAAGCGAGAGCAAAACGGCAAAAAGGACGATGAGCCTCAGCTCTACCTCATTCCGCCAGACGGCGGAGAAGCCAAGCGCGCTGCTGAAGTGCCCACGGGTGTGGTCGATTTCAAATGGTTTCCAGACGGTGAGCGCATCGCTTACATCACATGGGCTTGGCCCAAGTTGAAGGGCGAGTTGCAAGCCGACAAACTCAAGGAAACCAAAGCTCGCAAAGACAGCGCTTTTGCCACAGAAGATGCGGTGTATCGCCACTGGGATCACAACTTGCCAATGGGTCGCGTACCTCATTTGTGCATCATGGATTTAAAGAGCGGTCGCGTGGTGGACTTGCTAGAGGGCACTGACTACGAGTTGCCGCGCCGTGAGCCCAGTGCCAATGAATTTGACATCTCGGCCGATGGCAAAAGTATCAGCTTCGTGTATGACCCTGAAAAAGCCCAGAACGCAGCGCCCCGCATGGCCTTGGCTGAAATTCAATTGAAGGGCAACAAAGTCATTGCCATTCGAGACTTGGTGAAAGACCCTGCTTGGGATGTGTCAGGACCTGCCTACAGCCCAGCGGGTGATCAATTGGCTTTCCTAGCATCGCATCAAGCGCTCAAACACACTCAGCCCAATCACCTGGCTTTGCTTGAACTCCCAAAGCCATCCACTTCTAAATCCAGCAAGCAAGCCATGCCCTGGAAAACCATCAGCGCCAAGTGGGATCGTGAACCCCAAATGCCCTTGAAGTGGAGCGAAGACGGCAGTGCATTGCTGTGCAAAGCAGAAGACAGAGGCCGTCAACATGTTTGGCGTTTTGACATCGCAAAATTGCAAGCGACTGTGGTCATGGAAGGCGGCACGGTACATGCCTTTGATGAGGCTGCGGGTCAATTGGTCACCCTGATGGACAAGGCGGTTCACCCAGGTCGAATTCAGGTGACTCAAGTGGATGAGTCAGGGCGCAGTGTGTCGTCAGCTTCAAAACGCATTGAGCATTTCAATGATGATCTGCTTAAGGGCATTGTTTTAGGCCGCACCGAAGAGCACTGGTTTAAAGGGGCCAAGGGAGACGATGTGCAAGTGTGGTTGCACTACCCACCCGGTTTTCATCAAACCAAAAAATACCCCTTGCTTCACACCATTCATGGCGGGCCACACACTGGCCCAGGCGATGTTTGGCATTGGCGCTGGAACTACCATGTGTTTGCAGCCCAAGGCTATGTGGTGGCCAACGTCAACTACCATGGCTCATCTGGTTTTGGTTTGAAGTTTCTCGATTCAATCACGCACAAATGGGGTGAGTTGGAATTGCAAGACATGGAAGCATGCACCGATTGGCTGCGCAAGAAAACTTGGATTGACAAGGGGCGTGTGTTTGCAACAGGCGGCAGCTACGGTGGCTACATGGTGGCGTGGATGAATGCGCATGTGAAACCAGGCCGCTATCAAGCCTATGTTTGCCACGCAGGCTGCTACGACTGGGTGGGCATGTTCTCTGACGATGCCTACGGTTGGCATGCGCAAGAGTTGGGGGGCTGGTATTGGAACGACATGAAGAAGGTGCACTCACAAAGCCCACATGCCTATGCTGCCACCATGCAAACGCCCACCTTGGTCATTCATGGTGCCAAAGACTATCGTGTGCCAGACGCGCAAGGCTTAGCCTACTACAACACGCTCAAAGCCAAGGGTGTAGACGCGCGCTTGTTGTGGTACCCCGATGAAAATCATTGGATCTTGAAGCCCGCCAACAACGTGATCTGGTACCACGAGTTTTTTGACTGGATCAAACGCTATGACCCAGCTTTCAAAAAGAAAAAACAATGAAGTAGATGGCGCTTGGCTTACGCCGTGCAAGCCAGCGCCACTCTTCCTTAATTGACCATCACCAGTTTGCCCATCACTCCACGTGAACCCATGTGGGCATAGGCGGCTTTCAATTCGCTCATGGGCATGGTTCTGTCAATCACAGGTTTGACTTTACCTTGCGCATACCACTGCGCCAATTCAGCCATCATGGCCGCGTTGGCTTGAGGTTCGCGGCGTGAAAAGTCACCCCAGAAAACGCCCACAATAGACGCACCTTTTAACAAGGCCAAGTTAAAGGGCAGGGCAGGAATAGGGCCGGCCGCAAAACCCACCACCAAGTAGCGTCCGCGCCAGGCAATGGAGCGGAAGGCAGGCTCGGCGTAGTCACCACCTACAGGGTCATAAATGACATCGGGGCCCTTACCGCCTGTCATTGCTTTGAGTGCTTCCCGAATGTTTTGCGTGGTGTAGTTGATGGTTTCATCGGCACCCAATGATTTGCAGAGCGCACATTTTTCGTCGGTTGACGCAGCCGCAATGACCCGAGCGCCCGCAGCTTTGGCAATCTGAATGGCGGCAGTGCCAACGCCGCCCGCCGCACCCAAAACCAGTACCGTTTCGCCAGCTTTCAAAGCTGCACGGTCGATGAGCGCATGGTGCGAAGTGGCGTAGATCATGATGAAGGCCGCAGCGTCTACCGCAGGAAAGCCAGCGGGCAGAGGCATGCACAACTTGGCGGGAGCGAGGGTGTGTGTGCCAAAGCCACCGGTACCTGACAAACAGGCAACAGATTGCCCCACCTTCAGGTGCGTCACGCCTTCACCTACCGCTTCAATCACGCCCGCATATTCAGAACCTGGCACAAAAGGCAGGTCAGGTTTCATTTGGTATTTGTTTTGAACAATGAGCAGGTCGGGAAAGTTCAAACTGGCCGCCTCAATGCGAATCAAGACTTGACCAGATTGGGGTACGGGCGTTGGAATTTCTTTCCAATTTAAAGCCTCGACACCTACAGGGTTTTCACAGAGCCAAGCGTGCACAGAAATTCTCCTCAAAAATCATTCAATGGCTTGAATATAAAGGGCAAACAAGCCATTGGCTTGTCTCGGTAGCGACCTACAATTGAGCCCAAGGACAGACCCATGAAAATATTGATCTCCAACGACGATGGCTACCGTGCAGATGGCATTGTGGCGCTTTACCACGCCCTGAAACAAGTAGCCGATGTGGAGGTGGTGGCACCCGAGCACAACAACAGCGCCAAGTCCAACGCGCTCACGCTGCATTCCCCCCTTTACGTCAGGCAAGGCGAGAATGGTTTTCGGTATGTCAATGGCACACCTGCCGATTGCGTGCACATTGCCTTAACTGGCCTCTTGGGTTATCGCCCCGATTTGGTGGTGTCGGGCATTAACAACGGCGCCAACATGGGCGATGACACCCTTTATTCTGGCACCGTGGGTGCGGCCATGGAGGGCTATTTGTTTGGCATCCCTGCCCTGGCGTTTTCTCAAACAGAAAAAGGCTGGGGGCATCTCGACATCGCCGCAGAATTTGCCAAAAATATGGTGGCGCAATTTGAACAAGCGCAACTCATTGGCAAGTCGCCTTGGTTGTTGAATGTCAACATTCCGAACAAGACGGCAGAGTACAAAGCCGCTACCTTGTGTCGTTTAGGTCGCCGTCATGCTGCAGAACCCGTCATTACTCAACTGAGCCCTCGCGGTGAAACCATGTACTGGATTGGCAATGCCGGCGAGGCCATGGACGATGGCGAAGGCACCGATTTTTATGCCGCAAAAAATGGTCACGTCACCATCACACCCTTGCAGGTCGACCTCACAGACCACGAAAATTCTGGCTTGTGGTCACAAAACTTGTCCAAGCTCCAGGTGTGGGAGGGTTGATGGCACAGCGCCCCGGTTTTCCAATCAAGTTCAGCACTCAAGAAAAGGCGGCGCCGGCCAAAGCGCCTGCTAAAAAGGCCGCACCTTCAAAGCCGCAGGGTCTGGGTTTAGATTCCAGTGCGGTCAGACAACGCATGGTGCAAAAGCTGGCTGCTCAAGGCTTGAAAGATCCCTTGGTCTTGGAAGCCATGGGTGCAGTCGAGCGCCATCGTTTTGTAGAAAGCGGCTTGGTCAATCAGGCCTATGAAGACACCAGTTTGCCCATTGGTTTAGGACAAACTATTTCCAAGCCCAATGTGGTGGCTCGCATGATTGAGTTGTTGCTTGAGGGTGCAAGTGGCAAGCTAGGTCGCGTGCTAGAAATAGGCACAGGATGCGGCTACCAAGCTGCTGTGCTTAGCCACGTTGCCACCGAGGTTTACAGCATAGAGCGCCTTAAGGGCTTGCACGAAAAAGCACGTTCTAATTTGCGACATTTTCGATTGGCCAATGTTCACTTGCTGTTTGGCGACGGCATGCTGGGTTATCCCAAAGGTGCCCCTTATGCCGCCATCATTTCTGCGGCAGGGGGCGAGACTTTGCCGCAAGCTTGGTTAGATCAATTGGCTGTGGGTGGCAGGCTGGTCGCTCCCACCGTCACAGCCAATGGCCAACAAGCGCTCATGGTGGTGGACAAAACAGACCAAGGCTTCAAGCAAAGTGTTTTAGAGGCCGTTCATTTTGTCCCTTTAAAATCGGGTATCTCCTGAAGGGTATGGAATGAAATTGTTGAGTGGCCGTCAAAGTTGGATGGTGATCAGTGTCTTGTCTGTTTGCTTGCTTGCTGCATGTACGTCACGCCCGCGCGGACCTATTCCAGTAGAAGATCGAGTGGCAGGACAAAGTACTTCACGCCCTGTCCAAAGAGTACAGCCGCAAGCGGCAAGTGACAGTGCAAGAGCCAGTGCACCTGTGGCCACAAGTTCCCCCGTTTCCATGGGGCCCGCCATGACGGGCTCAGAAAATGCGGGCAAGCCCGGGTTTTACAGCGTGCGTCCCGGAGACACGCTCACCAAAATTGCCTTGGACCATGGACAAGCATGGCGCGACATTGCCAAATGGAATGGCCTTGACAACCCCAACATGATTGAAGTCGATCAAGTTTTGCGTGTGGCACCACCTGTGATGGAGCTTGCTGCCAACAGGCAAACCAAGCCAGTCATGGCTCAGAACCCAACACCCGCAAACACTTCAACAAGCAATACGCCCACCCCGACAGCATCCAGTGCGCCTGCTTCTAGCGCTTCCAATGCAGCGCCAAGTGCATCTGCGCCAGTCAACGTCAGTGACGACGGCATGATCTTCGCATGGCCCCATCCAGGACCCGTTTTGGCGGGTTTTGACGAAGCCAAAAACAAAGGTCTCGACTTTGCAGGCAAAGCGGGCGACCCCGTTCTGGCTGCCGGCGACGGCAAAGTGGTCTATGCGGGCTCAGGTCTTCGGGGTTATGGCAACCTGGTCATTTTGAAGCACAACAACACCTACTTAACCGCCTACGCGCACAACCAAACACTGTTGGTCAAAGAAGACCAAAGCGTGACCAAAGGCCAACGCATTGCTGACATGGGCAGTTCAGACTCAGATCGCGTCAAGTTGCATTTTGAAATACGCAAGCAAGGTAAACCTGTTGACCCTGCCAAATTATTGCCAGCCCGTCCATGAGCAAACAGAAAGACTCAACACGAGAAGAGCAGACGCAAGAAATTATCTTAGGACGTTCTGACTTACCCACAGGATGGTTGCACATTGATGCACTCGACATGGAAGCGCAAGGCATTGCCCGAAGGCCAGATGGCAAAGTTGTTTTTGTAGAAGGTGCTTTGCCATTTGAAATGGTGACCGCCAATGTCCACCGCAAAAAGAACAATTGGGAAGCAGGGGTAGTCACCGCCATCCACCGAGAGTCTTCTCAACGGGTAAGACCTGGTTGCCCGCACTTTGGCTTGCATGCTGGCGCTTGTGGTGGCTGCAAGATGCAGCACTTAGAAGCCAGTGCGCAAGTGGCCGTGAAACAGCGCGTCCTAGAAGACAATTTGTGGCACTTGGGCAAAGTCAAACCCGAGAACTTGTTGCGGCCCATGGAGGGTCCTAGTTGGGGCTACCGTTACCGCGCCCGCATGTCAGTGCGCTATGTTCATAAAAAAGGTGAAGTGCTCATTGGTTTTCATGAACGCAAAAGCCGTTATGTGGCCGATATCAAAACGTGCCGCGTTTTGCCGCCCAAAATCAGTGCACTTTTGCTGCCACTGCGCGAACTTATTTTTGGCATGGACGCCCGTGAAACGGTGCCTCAAATTGAATTGGCACAGGGCGACACCGTCACGGCTTTGGTGTTGCGTCATTTAGAACCCTTGAGCACTGCCGATGAGGAGCGCTTGCGTGCATTTGCTGCCCTGCATGATGTGCAGTGGTGGCTGCAAATTAAAGGACCTGACACCGTCAAGCTCATGGACGAAGGCGGCATCGAGCTCTCCTATGACTTGCCTGATTTTGGTGTGCACATGCCATTCAAGCCCACCGATTTCACGCAGGTCAATCCGCACATCAATCGGGTCTTGGTCACTCGGGCCTTGCGCCTCCTCAAGCCCGAAGCACACGAGCGAGTCATCGATTGGTTTTGTGGTTTGGGTAATTTCACATTGCCCATTGCCACAACGGCCAAAGAAGTGGTGGGCATCGAAGGCGCAGAAACTTTGGTGGCGCGCTCGCGCGAAAATTACGAGCACAACCAAGCGCTTCGTGAAGGCGTAAAACGCTTAGCGCCCACGTCATTCATTGCACGCAACTTGTTTGAAATGACGCCTGAAATGCTCATGGCCGATGGCATTGCCGACAAGTGGCTCATTGATCCACCCAGAGAGGGTGCCTTCGCCTTGGCAAAGGCCTTGGCTGAATTGCAAGAGAACGACGCCCTAAGAGGCGACTGGCAGTTTCCCAAACGCATTGTCTATGTCAGTTGCAACCCAGCCACCTTGGCGCGGGATGCTGGCTTGTTTGTTCACAGGGCAGGGTACCGTTGTGTGAGTGCTGGCGTGGTGAATATGTTTGCGCATACCGCGCATGTCGAAAGCATGGCGGTCTTTGAAAGACACTGAATAAAAAAGCACCTGAGTTCTTTCGAACTCAGGTGCTTTGAACTGGTTTTAAATTCAGTTGATTAGTCGCGCTCGCCGCCCCAGAGGCCCAACAAGGCCAACAGGCTTTGGAATACATTGAACAAGTCCATGTACAACATGAGCGTGGCGCTGATGTAGTTGGTTTCGCCACCGTCCAAAATTTGCTTCAGGTCATACAACATGTAGGCGCTGAAGATGCCGATGGCAGCCACAGACAAAGCCATCATGCCGGCCGTTGAGCCCACAAAAATATTGACGATGCCACCCACCATGAGGACCAAGGCACCCACAAACAACCACTTGCCCATGCCAGACAAGTCGCGCTTGATGACGCTGGCCAAGACGGACATCACTGCAAATACACCGGCCGTGCCGGCGAAGGCTGTCATGACGAGGTCAGGGCCGTTTTTGAAGCCCAAGACCATGGCAATCATGCGAGACAGCATGAGGCCCATGAAGAACGTGAACGCCAACAAGACAAAAACGCCTGTTGAAGAGTGTTTGGTTTTCTCGATGGCGTACATGAAGCCAATGGCGCCACCTAAAAACAGGATGAAGCCTAAACCGCCACCTAAAGATTGGGTAATGCCTGTAGCAACACCAAGCCATGCACCCAACACAGTGGGCAAGAGGCTAACGGCCAGCAACATGTAAGTGTTGCGCATGACTTTGTTTCGCTCGGCAGGCGTAGTGCCGACGCTACCCCAGCTGGGTTGTTCAATGTTTTGAAGATCGCTCATGTGTGAACTCCTAATAATCCACCCTGTATCGGGTGAGCAAATTGTAGGGCTTGTAACCCGAAATGCCCTATTTACCAAAGATTTCAGGGTCTTTTGTCTTGTGACTTTCACAAAGTCAATGCCAAGCTCAGGCTGCGGTATGCTTATTGTTCAATTTTTTACCCACAAAGCCCTATGAAAACTCAATCTACCCTCGAATTGTCCGATGTTCAAGCCATTGCCGCAGCAGCGCAAGCCGAAGCGCAGAAAAATAAGTGGGCCGTGAGCATTGCCATTGTGGATGCAGGCGGTCATTTGTTGCATTTCCAGCGCTTAGACGGCGCAGCACCTATTTCTTCCCACATTGCGCCTGCCAAAGCCAAAACAGCCGCTCTGGGTCAGCGCGAAAGCAAAATTTACGAAGACATCATCAATGCCGGCCGCTTTTCATTCTTGTCAGCGCCGACCATTGAAGGCATGCTTGAAGGTGGCGTGCCCATCCTGAAAGACGGCGCTTGCATTGGCGCCGTGGGCGTGAGCGGTGTGAAATCTACCGAAGACGCGCAGATTGCCAAGGCGGGCATTGCCGCCATTGGCCTTTGATTTTGAAAAGCTCTAAAAAACTCTAACGAGCTTTGAAGGGCTTTTTTTGATCAGTACAAATCCAGCACAGCACCTTTGCTGGCGCTGGAGGCGTTGAACGCAAACTTGGCTTGCACGCCGCGTGTGTAACGCGGTGCAGGCGCTGTCCAGTTGGCGCGGCGCTTGGCAATTTCAGCTTCGGGCACATTCAATTCAAGAATGAGTTTGTGTGCATCGATGGTGATGGAATCGCCTTCGTGCACAAACGCAATGGTGCCACCAGCAGCTGCTTCGGGCGCCACATGTCCCACCACCATGCCCCAAGTACCACCCGAAAAGCGGCCATCGGTAATGAGACCCACGCTTTCGCCCAAACCAGCACCAATGAGTGCACCCGTGGGGGCCAACATTTCGGGCATGCCAGGGCCACCTTTGGGGCCAAGGTAACGCAAGACCATGACGTCGCCCGCTTTGATCTTGCCGTCCAAAATAGCTTGCAAAGCAGATTGCTCATCGTCAAACACGCGAGCGGGACCTGTAATGACGGGGTTCTTTAAACCTGTAATTTTGGCTACGGCACCTTCGGGCGACAAGTTGCCTTTCAAAATGGCCAAGTGACCTTCTGCGTACATGGGTTTGTCGATGGGGCGAATCACATCTTGGTCGGCGCGAGGTGCGTCAGGAATGTCCTTCAAGTTTTCTGCCACAGTTTTGCCAGTGATGGTCATGCAATCGCCGTGCAACAAACCGGCCTTTAACAAAACCTTCATGACTTGGGGAATGCCGCCAGCTTGGTGCAAGTCAACAGCCAAATATTTGCCGCTGGGTTTCAAGTCGCAAATGACAGGAATCTTTTTGCGCATGCGCTCGAAGTCGTCAATGGTCCAAGGAACTTCAGCCGTGTGCGCAATGGCCAAGAAGTGCAACACAGCATTGGTCGAACCGCCGGTGGCCATGATGACAGCCACGGCATTTTCGATCGCCTCTTTGGTCACGATGTCACGTGGTTTCAAATTATTCTTGATGGCTTCGAGCAAAACCTTGGCCGATGCTTTGGCCGAGTTTTTTGTTTCATCATGGGGGTTGGCCATGGTGGAAGAGTAGGGCAGCGACATGCCCAGCGCTTCAAACGAAGAAGACATGGTGTTGGCTGTGTACATACCGCCGCATGAACCCGTGCCAGGAATGGCGCGCTTTTCAATTTCTTTCAAATCGAAGTCGCTCAAATTGCCCGCAGCGTTTTGGCCCACCGCTTCAAACACACTCACAATGTTCAAGTCTTTGCCTTGGTATCGGCCTGGCAAAATGGTGCCGCCATACACATAAATGGCAGGCACATTGGCACGCAAGATGCCCATCATGCCGCCAGGCATGTTTTTGTCACAACCGCCCACCACCAACACACCGTCCATCCACTGGCCTTGAACGCAAGTTTCAATGCAGTCAGAAATCACTTCACGACTCACAAGCGAATATTTCATACCTTCGGTACCCATGGCCATGCCATCAGAAATAGTAGGCGTACCAAAAATTTGAGCATTGCCACCAGCCTCTTCAATGCCCTCAACCGCAGCATCGGCCAGTTTTTGCAGGCCACTGTTGCAAGGTGTGATGGTGCTGTGACCATTGGCCACACCCACCATGGGTTTCACAAAATCACCTTCTTCATACCCCATGGCGTAGTACATAGAGCGGTTAGGCGCCCGAGACTTACCTTGAGTGATGTTGGCACTGCGGCGGTTGCTAGGGGTAGCAGGGTGAATAGGGATGATTTTGTCTGTCATGTTGTCACTTTATGAAGAGCATATTGAATTTTGTGCTTATTCTAATAGACCCTCCATCAGAAAGTTCATGGGCCGTTGTCTGGGATGGGTGAGGGGTATGGGGGGTGACGATTTCTGGTACCCCAGCATGAGGAACCCCCCATACCCCTCACCCATCCCAGACAACACGCCCATGAACCTCCCCCATCCAAGAATCCCCAAACAACACACCGAAGAAACTAAGGGCTAGCACCCTGTGCATTTGTGCATCGATGGGTGCACAATCGGAACCCATGTTGATTCACCCTCAAATTGACCCCGTTGCATTGCAACTGGGACCTATCGCAGTTCACTGGTACGGCTTGACCTATTTGGCCGCCTTTGGCCTTTTTTACTTTCTGGCGACCCGAAGGTTGACCCACCTTCCCTACGCGCGTCTATCTCATTGGCAAGTTCGCGATGTTGAAGATATTTTGTTTGCCGGCGTTTTGGGCGTGGTCTTGGGTGGGCGCATTGGCTACTGCCTGTTTTATCAACCAGCCTACTATTTCTCTCACCCCCTTGAAATAGCCTATGTGTGGCAAGGCGGCATGAGCTTTCATGGCGGCTTGCTAGGGGTGATGGCCGCCATGGTTTGGTTTGCCAAAACCCGCCACCGACCCTTTTTCCAGGTGATGGACTTTGTGGCGCCATGTGTGCCCACAGGCTTGGCTGCTGGCCGAATCGGTAACTTTATCAATGGCGAACTTTGGGGCAGGCAAGCCGATCCCGAATTGCCTTGGGGCATGATTTTCAGGGGAGCCGGAGATTTTCCGCGCCACCCGTCTCAGCTTTACCAGTTCTTGTTAGAAGGCCTGCTGCTTTTTGCCGTACTTTGGTTTTTTGCCCGCAAGGACCGCCCCATCGGCCAAGTGTCGGCTGTGTTCTTAATGGGCTATGGTATTTTTAGGTTTGTGGCTGAATTCTTTCGCGAACCCGATGCGCATTTAGGGCTGTTGTCCTTAGGGCTTAGCATGGGGCAGTGGTTGTGCGTGCCCATGATTTTGGCCGGCGTATTTCTTTATTTTGCGGTCAACAAGCCGAGCAGGCTTTGACTGCACTTGCCATCTTTAAAATGCGACAGTGATTCAATCAAAAAGTTAATCAAAGGAGACAAAAATGAAACATTCTGAAACTCAAATCCAGCGTAGAAACCTTCTGCAATGGGCTGCGGCAACTTCCCTGGCGGCCACATTGCCGGCTTGGGCTCAAGCCACATGGCCTTCAAAACCTGTCAACCTCGTTGTGCCCTTCCCTGCGGGCGGCGGCACAGATGCATTTGCGCGTCCCTTGTCAGCCATTTTTTCCAAACTCACGGGCAAGCAACTGATCATTGACAACAGGGGCGGTGCTGGCGGCACAGTGGGCGCAGGCATCGCTGCCAAGGCTGCGCCAGATGGTTACAACTTTTTCATGGGTGCCGTTCATCACACCATTGCACCCAGCATGTATCCCAAATTAGATTACGATTTAGAGCGTGATTTGGCGCCCATCATTTTGGTTGCGGCAGTGCCACAAGTTTTGGTGGTCAACCCCAAAAAAGTAACGGCCAATACCCTTAAAGAGTTTTTGGATTTTGTCAAAAAGAACCCTGGTAAGTTGAATTATGGTTCTGCTGGCGGTGGCACTTCGCACCACCTAGCGGGTGAGCTGTTTAAACTTCAAACTCAGACCTTCATTACCCACATTCCTTACCGGGGTGCAGGCCCTGCATTGCAAGACTTGATCGCTGGCAATGTGGACATGATGTTTGATGGACTGGGTTCTTCAGCGGCACACATTAAGGGCGGTCGAATCAAGGCACTCATGGTGTCTGGCGCTAAGCGCAGCCCTGCTTTTCCAGATGTGCCTTGCTCTTCAGAATTGGGCTTGCCCGACTACACCGTGAGCACTTGGTATGGCATGTGGGCGCCCAAAGCCACGCCTGCTGATGTGCAAACGCGCATGGTGGAAGAGGTGCGCAAAGCCATACAAACAGATGAAGCCAAAGCGATTTGGTCAGCGCAAGGTGCAGAATTCCCCAACTTGACGGGTGCACAATTTGATGCATTCATTAAAACTGAATTGCGTAAATGGAGCCAGGTGGTGAAAGCCTCTGGCGCAAAGCTGGACTAAAGATGGCACAAGAAAATTTGTTTGCAGCCTTGCGCGCTGCATTCCCCGCAAACTTAGATTTGATTGCGGTTGAAACAGACCATGGCTTGAATTACACATGGCGCGATTTAGATCGGGCCAGTGCCATGATGGCCAATCTGTTGAACGGCTTGAACTTGCCAAAGGGCAGTCGCATTGCGGTGCAGGTTGAGAAGTCGGTAGAGGCGGTCATGCTCTACTTGGCAACACTTCGAGCGGGTTATGTTTTCCTGCCGCTCAACACAGCCTACCAAAGTTCTGAAATTGAATATTTCATTGGCAACGCCGAGCCAGCGGTGGTGGTGTGTTCAGGTGCCAATTTTGGATGGGTCAGCAAAATTGCATTCAAAGCAGGCACGCAGCATGTGTTCACTTTGAATGACGACCGAACAGGCACCTTGCTTGAGCGCGCTGCGCATCAAAAAGATCAGCACAAGGTGGTGCTTCAAAATGCCGACGACTTGGCTGCTATTTTGTACACCAGCGGCACCACGGGCAGAAGCAAAGGCGCCATGTTGACGCATGGCAACATGCTCAGTAACGCGCAAACTTTGAAAACCTATTGGGGTTGGAAAAAGGGCGATGTGCTCATTCATGCCTTGCCGATCTTTCACGTTCACGGTTTGTTCGTCGCTCTTCATGGTGCGCTCATCAATGGCAGCAAAATGATTTGGCTCGCCAAATTTGACCCCAAATTTGTCATTGCCAAAATGCCCGAGGCCACCGTCTTCATGGGCGTACCCACGCTGTATGTGCGCATGTTGGCCGAGCCCGCCTTGGACAAGCAAGCGGTGCGCAACATGCGTTTGTTCATTGCGGGTTCTGCACCCTTGCTCGTTGAAACATTCATGGAATGGCAGCAACGCACTGGGCACACCATTCTGGAGCGCTATGGCATGAGTGAAACAGTCATGCTTACCTCCAACCCCTATTCGGCTGATAAGCGCCATCGTGGCCAAAGCGAACGCCGTGGTGGCACAGTGGGTTTTCCTTTGCCGGGTGTCAAGCTGCGCGTGCAGAGCGACGATGGCAAGAACTTGCCAGTGAATGAGATTGGCAACATTCAGGTCAAAGGCCCGAACGTGTTTCAGGCTTACTGGCGCATGCCCGAGAAAACAAAAGAAGAATTCACGGCAGACGGTTTTTTCAAAACAGGCGATGTGGGCAAGTACGATGAACGTGGCTACGTGGTCATTGTGGGCCGCAGCAAGGACTTGATCATCAGTGGTGGGTACAACGTCTACCCAGCTGAAATTGAAGGCTACATCAACGACATGCCGGGCGTGGCCGAAAGTGCCTTGGTGGGTGTGCCGCACCCAGATTTTGGTGAAGTGGGTGTGGCCATTGTGATTGCTAAGCCTGGCGTTCAATTGAATGCGGAGCACATCATTGCAACTTTGAAATCGGAACTGGCCAATTTCAAGATACCCAAAAAATGTTTCGTGGTGCAGGAGCTCCCACGAAACACCATGGGCAAGGTTCAGAAAAATTTATTGCGCGATCAGCACAAACATTTGTTCTTAGCGTAGGACCAAAACGGGCACGTGGCAGTGGGTCAGCACTTGTTGTGTTTCGCCGCCTAAGAGCAAGCGCTCCCAACGCATGGTGCCTGTGTGTCAAACAGCGTTCATGCCTTTGTTGAACATATAAGCAGCAAGAAATACCAAGAAGAAAGAAAACACCCGCTTCAGTTTCTTCACAGGAAGTCTGTGCGCTGCGCGCGCGCCAAAGGGCGCTGTGACCACGCTGAAACAGGCAATGACCACCATGCCAGGCAACCAGATATAACCAATAGCGCCTGGCGGCAAGTTGTCTAAGTTAAGTCCGCTAATGACAAAGCCAGTGACATTGGCAAGCGCAATGGGAAAGCCTAATGCAGCGCTGGTGCCTATCGCGTTGTGAATGGCCACGTTGCACCATGCCATTAAGGGCACGCTGACAAAGGCGCCGCCAGCACCCACCAAACCAGACAGCATGCCAATGAGGCCGCCCATGCCTAACTGACCCACAAAACCCGGCATTTGCCGCGAAGGCTTTGGTTTCTTGTCCATGAACATTTGAAACGCAGAGTAAGACACAAACACGCCAAATAAGATGGCCAGGGTGGCGCCTTTAACGGCTACAAAAATCCAGAGGCTGGCCAAGGCACTGCCAAGCACAATGCCAGGTGCCAAACCTTTGACCAAGTCCCAACGCACAGCACCCAGTTTGTGGTGAGTACGCACACTTGAAATAGACGTGAACAAAATGGTCGACATGGAAGTGACGATGGCCATTTTGATCGACAAGTCTTCTGCAACACCCATGTTGCCCAATATAAAACTCAACACGGGAACCATCAGCAAGCCACCGCCTAAGCCCAACAAGCCCGCCATGAAACCAACCACTGTGCCTGTGATGCCCAGTTCTAAAAAGATTTGAAGTTCCATGGGCTTTAAGCCAAGCCGAGCTTTTGTGCCATGCCAATGCGTTGCAATTTACCGGTTGCACCTTTGGGAATTTCGTCTAAGAGTAAAACTTTGCGAGGCACTTTGAAATCGGCCAAGCGGGTTGCGGTGTATTCGCGGAGTTCTTTTTCAGTGGCCGTCATGCCTTCGCGCAAGACCACGGCGGCGCCAACTTCCTCGCCTAATTTGTCATGCGGAATGCCAAAGCAAACCACTTGGGCCACTGCAGGATGGTCCATCAAAATTTCATCGACTTCACGGGGGCTGATTTTTTCGCCACCGCGGTTGATGATTTCTTTGAGTCTGCCAGTAATGCTGACATAGCCTTGTTCATCCATCACACCTTGGTCACCCGTTCTGAACCATCCGTGGGTGAAAGCTTCTGCGTTGGCTTTGTCGTTGTTCTCATAACCTGGCGTGACGTTGTTGCCGCGAATCACAATTTCGCCAGTGCTGCCTGATGGCAATAACTCGCCTTCAGCACTCATGATGGCAATCTCGGGGCCTGCTGCCAAGCCCACGGTGCCAGGCTTTCTTTGGCCAGGTGGTAGCGGGTTGCAAGCCATTTGGTGGGCTGCTTCGGTCATGCCATAGGCTTCAATGACGGGTGCTTTGAAGGTGGCTTCGAGCTCTGCCAAAACCTGGGGTGGCAAGGA
>ENA-ORFA01000340-ORFA01000340.1-marine-metagenome-genome-assembly--contig:-NODE-340-length-20355-cov-4.705987_pt1 | contig 20355 bp, 21 predicted proteins | sample MGYA00248621_ERZ508587 | MGnify/ENA primary metagenome ERZ508587 (study PRJEB26250, sample SAMN06266239) | marine metagenome | isolation source: Columbia River Estuary | place: USA:Columbia River Estuary... | reverse complement strand
ACGTGTAATATTTCGTGTAATTGAATGAAAACTGTAAATTACAGTTTCGCCAGTAATTTCGTAGATTTTGCACTCAGCGCTGTCACTTGTCAGGTGAAAAAGTTAGAGGGTTAGCTTGGCGGTAAAACTAGTTTTTGGAAAAGTTAGACGCCATGCGCGGACACAGAACTAGACATATTGAACAGCACGGGAATTGAAAACCGTGGAATACCTCGTGCAATCAGTTTGTAGTTCGTGGGTTGCTCAATTATTTCGGTTGCTTAAAACGCAATGAGGATTTAACATTTGCATATGATTGATTGGAACTCCTGTCCTGCCGTAGAACTGAACCCCGAGCTTGTTAGCGGAGCTTGGGTGTTTAGAGGTACCCGTGTACCTGTTGTTGCTTTGTTCGAAAATCTAGAGGACGGTGTAACTGTCAACGAGTTTGTTGAATTATTTCCTGGCGTAGATTTGCTGCTTGCTCGCAGCGTTCTAGAACACGCCGCTAAAAGTGTTATGGCGGTTCATTAGCCTTGAAAGTCCTGTTTGATCAAGGGACACCTGTCCCATTAAGAACACACTTCACATCACACCATGTTTCAACAGCTTATGAGCTGGGTTGGGCAACTCTAAAAAATGGTGAATTGCTTGCTGCAGCAGAAAGTAACGGTTTTGAAGTTTTCGTCACAACAGATGCAAACCTTGCATATCAGCAGAACTTATCCAACAGAAAAATTGCGATCGTTGTTCTAAGTTCAACCAGCTGGCCACGTATTCAGAAAAACATCACTGCGATAATTCAGGCTGTTGACACAGCTACTCCTAGTTCCTTTCAGAGAGTTGCAATAAATTAGCTTGAATCTAGGCCTGAGGTTTGAAACAAAAAGAGTAAAACTTCGACGCCGTCCGTCGACATCAAACTGATTTGAAACAAATCGTCCGAGTTTAATTTTTAAGGTCAAGCTGAATTACGTCAGCTGCAGTTTCAGACTGCGCGATGAAAAGTGTCTACAAAATTGGGGGAATACCAGGCATCGTTGATTTTCAAAAAAATGAAACCTCGGTAAGTACGCAAGTGCGTGAGGCCCGTCAGTCCTCTGCCGGATTCACATTCGTTGAGCCGCGTATTTTCATAGGCGTTTCTCAACGGGATAGCCAGCAGCGAGCCATCGGTTTTGAACGTCCAGGCATAGTAGGGGCAGCGAAAGTGCTTGTCGGTGTTACCGCTGGGTGCGCTGACCAGGCGCGAGCCCTTTTGTGCGCAACGGTTCATCATGGCTTTGATGGAACCGTCCGCTTGCCGTACGACCAGCAGCGGGCGACCGCCTATGTCACTGCTGATCCAGTCCCCGGCGTCGGGGATTTGACTTTCATGCCCTGCATAATTCCAGGTGTTGACGAAAAAGTGTGTTTGTTCGAGCTGGAAAATTTCCTGATTGATGTACAGATCACGGTGTACCCGGTCGGGTTGCACCCGCGCCCTTACCGCATCCGGATTGTTCAGGTAAGTGGTCATGGATGATCTGTTCCTTTTCCTGGTTAACTTAGGGTACATATTGACTGAAAATCAAATTCGCAAAAACTGCTCCAGACCTTCTCTGTCAAAGGCATCTGACTGAAATACTGTTTCTCCATTGTCCAGTACCAGTACCTGGTGCATGACTGAAAGCAGAAATGTCAGATTTTGCTCAGCAATGATGAAGCTGGCACCTTGCTCGCAACGTTGCCGAACGTGAGCAGCCATCAAGGCGATGTTTTCCTGTTGTACACCCTCGGTGGGTTCATCCATCACGGTCAGGTCTGCGCCTTCAGCCATGACCCGGACAAAGGAAACCAGTTTTTTTTCACCCCCGCTCAATACACCTGACTTTTGATTCCGGCGTTGTCGCACCAAGGGAAAGCTGTAGAAAAAGGCTTGGCATGCATCCAGATTGCGCTGCCTGAGATTCAGATTTTCCGAAACCGTCAGCGCATCAAACACCACGGCTTCCTGCGGCGCATAGCTGATGCCCAGGTCGCGATTGACATAGGCCGGCGCTTTGCCCATCCTGCGACCCTGCCAGCTTACCGTCCCACCGGCAATCGGCAAGTGGCCTGTGATCAGTCTGAGCAAGCTGGTTTTACCGACCCCATTTCTGCCCACAATGCCCAACACCTGACCCTGACCGAGGCTGAAGCTGACACCTCGCAGAACCAGCGTATCGCCATAGCCGCCGCTGATGTGTTGAACAACCAGGCCTGTTTTGTGATTCGGCTGAGCGGGCAGACTCATTTTTGCCCCCCTGCATAGACCGCTTGTACCAGTGGACTTTCTTGCATTTGCTTGAGAGTACCGTTGGCAAGCAATTGTCCCTGGTGAAGAACGAATACCTCGTTAGACAATCGCTGGACCGCGGCCATGTCGTGCTCAATAACAAGTGCCGTACTGCCCAGCCTAGACACGGCTTGCACAATCACTTCGATTTGTTGTTGTGTTTCAGCGGTGGACAGGCCTGCACATGGCTCGTCAAGCAGCAGCAGACGCGGCTCAGCCAGCAAAGTCATGGACAGTTCCAGCATTTGTCGCTGGCCCTGGGACAACTCCCCCGCAGGCTTGTCCGCCTGATCTGCCAGAAAAGTGAAAGTGTTTTCCAGAAAATCCAGCATGTCTGTGCGCCATTGCCTGGTGGTTGATTCAAGCAGTTGCCGCGCTTGCGCACGGTTTGACCACAGCGCAATACGCAGATTGTCTGTTACGCTCAAGCCGTTGAACACCGAGGGGATTTGAAATTTTCTGCCTACTCCCGCCCGTGCCATGACATCCGCGCGATGACCCGTGACCCGTTGGCTGTCAAGAAAGATATCGCCGCTGGTGCGGGCCAGACGCCCGGTCAACACATTGAAGCTCGAGGTTTTGCCCGCGCCATTGGGGCCGATCAGGCAATAAACGCCAGCGTGTTCAACCGCCAGACTCAAGCCATTGAGAATGGAGACTTCATTTCTTTGTACCGATACATTGTCAAATCGCAGATGCACCGGCCCGCTGTCACCACCGCAGCTTTGTAAGGGGGGAGCCCGCAGGCCGGGTGTCTTTGGCGCGACAGCATAGACCGGGACATGCGTACCTGAACGCCTGTTGATGAACTGATAAGCATTGAGTAAAAGATGCGCCATGCCACCCGGAAAATACAACACCACGGCGATGAACAGCAAGGCAACCAGCACTTCCCAATGCACCCAGATTTCACGCAAGTCCGAGGATAGAAGGCCTATACCGACCGCACCCAGTAATGCACCGTAGGGACCGAAACGTCCGCCTACGGCAGTCCAGATCACCAGTTCGGCGGACAACTGAAAACCAATGGCCTGCGGGGTGACCAGGCCTTGTTGTGCCGCATACAAAAAACCTGCACTGCCGGCCAGTGCTGCGCTCAGCGCAAAGGCACCAGCCTTGAGCTTGTCGGTGGCAAAGCCGAAAAACTGCAAGCGGTTTTCGTTCTGCGATATTGCCAGCCACAGCGTACCCAGCGGTGTCTGATACAGCCAACTCAAAAGCGCCGTGCTGAACAAAACAAGCGCCACGATCAGAAAATACATACTGCTGTAGCGATCCAAGTCACCCAGTTGCGGGATATTCGCCAGTCCATTAAAACCGCCAGTCAGGCCGGTGAACTGGTTGGCAAGTTGCGCGCCCAGCATGGTCAAGGCCAACGTGATCAATGAAAAATCAGGACCACTGACATATTGACCTGCAAACACCAAGCGGGCAACCAGATAGGCCAGCAAAGCCGGGACCAAAATACTCAATGGCAACAACAGATAGAGCAGGGCATTGTCCTGCGCGTGTATAAATAACAGGCCAGCAACATAGGCTCCGAGGCCGAAAAAAAGTGCTTGTCCGAGAGGCAAAAAACCAAGTCGCCCCCAAACCAGCGCCACCCCTTGGGCAACCACGCCGTACAACAGATAGGTGCCTAGCTGGTAGGCCCGGAAATCATTGGTCACAAAAGGGACGGCCACCAGGCACAGCGCCAGTGTCAGCAAGCTTGCTGCTTGCTTAGCGGTTTGAAAGTAAGCCATGCGGACGCAGCCATAAAAAACCGATAGACAAAGTCAAGACCGCCAGGTAACCGTAGGTTTGATCCAGCATGGTGGATACCAGCACTTGTGTGCTGCCGATGATGCCGGCACCTGCAAACAAACCGGACAGGCTGCCTAGCCCGCCGACCACCAGCACAAAAAAACTGCCCAGCAGGTAGTCCATGCCCATTAAAGGTTCAACCCTGACCAGCGGAGCGAGCAAGGCGCCTGCCAGTCCTGTGCAAGCCACGCCGCAGACAAATGCCATGCACGCCTGGCGCTTGACATCTATACCTATGGCTTGTGCAAGAACCGGGTTGGCAACCGAGGCCTTGAGCCTGGTACCGGCAGTACTGTGTTTGTACCAAAGGCAAAGCATCAGCAAACCGCAAACAATGGCCAGCATCAGCGCCAACCTGTAGCTGGGGTAATCGACAGAAAATATTTGGGTGGATCCGCCGATTTGTTGAGTGATGTTTTGATACTGGCGTCCAAATACAGCCTCTATACCTTTGCGCACTAACAGGCTCAATCCCCAGGTGGCCAGCAAGGTATCCAGCGGTCTGGTTTGCAAAGGTCTGACCAGCCAGCGTTCAATCAGATAGCCCAGCGTTGCCGTCACCAGTATTGCCATCAATATGCCCCATCCGGCGGCAATCTGCATGCGCTGGGCAACCACCATGGCATAGGCACCTAAGGTCAAAAATTCGCCTTGCGCCATGTTCATCACGCCGAGCATGCCAAACACCATACCCAGTCCCAGTGCCACCAGCGATAGCACCAGGACATGGTAGACAAGATTAAGCAGCAAGGTGATGGTGGAACTGTCCATAAACTAACTTACTGTTTGAACTCAGGCACCGGCTGCTGACGCAAAGTAATCAGGCTTTGCAGTTCTTTCCTGCATCGACTTGTTTGAACACCTTGACGACTTTGAAACCGTTGCCTTCCGCTTTGGCCAGGTAAATGTCTTTTTTGCCGTGTCTTTGGTGCATGGTGGTGTCGCCGCGCGGGCTGGAAAACCTGATGCCTTCGGCCGCTGTCTCCATTTTTTTCGGATCCATAGAGCCGGATTTTTTGGCCATGGCTTCCAGCAGCAAAAAGCCGTCATACACAGATTGCGCCAATGCGTTGAGGGCCGGAGCCTGGGCACCGAATTTCGCGCCATAGCGTTTAGCAAAATCAATCGCTGCCGGTGTGTCAATAGAGGCAAAGTAACCTGAAGAAGAATAAAGATTGGCTGCATTTTGCATGCCGATGCCACCCAAGGTGTTTTCTTCTATGAGCGTTCCTAGCCGGGTAACTTTGTCGGCCAGCCCGAAACTGGCAAATGCCCGGTTAAAGCCGACAGACGCACCGCCCACCAAGGTGATCAGAACAGCATCAGCGCCGCTGGCTTTGATTTTGGCAAGGTTGGCATCAAAGTTGTCTGTCGTGAACGGCAGGTATTCTTCACCGACCACTTTGCCTCCTGCTGAGGCGATGTATTGTTTGGCCTTGGCATTGGTGTCGCGCGGCCAGTTGTAGTCGTTTCCAATCAGGTACCAGTTTTTTAATTTGCGCTCTTTACTGAGCCAAGGGATGACCGGTTCCAACTGCTGTGTCGGTGTTTCTGCCAGCACCTGGGTACCCGGTGAGCATTCGCCACCCTCGTAAGTAGAAGTATAAATATATGGTACTTGCCCCTTGAACACACCGACCAGCGCACCACGAACCGCAGAGTCGTGCATGCCGACAAAGGCTTCCACCTGTTGCCCTTTCCATAGCTTGAGTGCACCCTGGCTGGCTTCTGCGGGCGGGACACCAGCATCACTGATGATCAGTTCAATCGGTCTGCCAGCCAGACCGCCACGGGCATTGATCTCGGCCACCGCCAATTCGCCGCAATTCTTGCTGGAAGGTCCGAACAAACCGGCCGGACCGCTCATGGGAATCATCAGGCCAACTTTGACCGGACTGGCGGCAAAGGCGAGATGCGGCAACAGCAGATCCGCCCCGACCAGACTACCTAGCGCCAGACTGTTTTGGATAAATGAACGACGTTTCATAAGTTAACTCCAATTCAAAACAAGGTGAATGAAAACAAAACAAGGGGCAGTCATGCCCGCGCGGACAACACTCAGGAAAAATGACCTTTGGGGATGGGCAGAGGACCCAGAACGCTTTCCATGGCTTGCGCAATCGCCAGCAAGCGTGCATCAGAACCATGCGGACCATCGAGCTCCAGACCCACAGGCAAAGCGCTGCGGGTCAGGCCTGCAGGAATGCTGATACCCGGGATACCGGCATTACTCCCGGGGTCAGTATTACGAATAAAGGTGAAAAAAGTGGGTACCTGTTCAGACCCGAGCAAGACGGTTTCATCCTCACCGATCGGACGGGCAGGCAAAGGCGATGTGGGAAACAACATGGCATCCACTTGCTTATCGGCGAAGTAGCTGGCGTAGTTGATTTGCAGCAGCTTGCGGCTGCGCAATGCCTGTTCATACACCTCTTGAGGTATGGCACCTTCACCCAGTAAAGAACTCATCAAACCTGCGACATCCGGACTGCCAATGCCGGCGACCAGTTCAGGCATGCTTAGCGTATAGCCGCTTTCTTTCAAATAAACGGGCAGATCCTGCATCACTTCATACAAGGCCACAGGAAAACCGACTGCGCCATTGAGCTCAGCAAGCTCGGCCACTTCACCTTCAACCCAGTGCACGCCGGCGACGGACAGGCTTTGAATGGCCTGCTCAATCACAGCTTGCAATTCACTGTCCAACCCGGTGAAAAAGTAAGTCCTGGGCAGACCGATACGCAGGCCGCGTAAATCAACAGCAGCGCTGGTCTGCGCCTTACCTGACAACAGTTGATCGAGCAATTGAATGTCAGCCACACTGCGGGCAATCGGGCCCGGCGTATCCCGGGTGTGTGAAATCGGCAGAATGCCACGCTGGCTGTAACGATCCATGCTTGGGCGAAAACCGGTGACACCGCATAGCGCGGCAGGCAATCTGACAGATGCGCCGGTATCTGTACCGATGGCGGTAGGCACCAGTCGCCCGCCGACGGCCGCCGCCGAGCCGCCGCTGCTGCCCCCCGGGATCAGGTCGGTTTGCCAGGGATTGCGCGCAGCTCCGGTGACAGCGTTGTTGTTGGTGATACCTAAAGCCAACTCGTGCATATTGTTTTTACCGGCCAAAATGGCACCGGCATCGAACAACTGACGGGCCACGGGGGCGTTTTCTGTAGGGGTTTTTCCCTTGAGTGCCCCGGTGCAACCGGTGGTCGGCAGGCCTGTGGTGTTGATGTTGTCCTTGAGAGCGATGGGGATACCGGCAAGCAGCTTGGCCGCATTCCGGCTTGCACCCGAGGCATCTGCTGCGACTGCCTCTTTGAGCATTTGCCCGGTATCGCGCGCAACAAAGGCATTGAGCGAAACCGCATCTGGCTCACTGCGCAAGAGTTCAGTGACATATTCAGTGGCGGAAAAAGTGCCCTTGACCATGTGAGCCCGGGCTTCAACGATGGTTAGTTCTTTGAGGTTCATGGCTGGTTTCTTTGCAGAAAAGGCTTGAGGGGTATGACTAAGGGATATAGTCCGCACCATATCGGTTATTCAAGTGCTTAGACATCCTCATGATTGATGATAGGGTTTCCACTTGTGTTTAAAATATTGCTGCTTGAAACTGTTTATCGGAACAAGCCATGTACCTCTCCCCAGCCAAATTAAAAATACTGTCTAAGGTGATCAAAACCCTGGCGGAACCCTACGGGGAAGCACAAGTCAGGGAATTGGTCGGCCATCAATTGCTTGAATTGCTGGATGCTGATTACTACGCCTCGTATGTATGGAATGATGCTGAAATGCGATTTGGCAACAGGGTCGCGCTGCATATGGACGACACCAACCTCGGGCGCTATGAAAACTATTACCAGTTTCAGGATCCGATCACGCCCATCATGCAAAAAATGCGCTGTCCTGTGCTGGTCGAAGAAGTAATGCCTCAAAACGATTTGATAAAAACCGAATTTTTCAATGATTTTTTGGCTTTGGACGGGCTTTATTGGGGAGTCAATTTGTACGCTTGGCAGGGTACGGTTAATTTGGGTGATATGCGAATCTGGCGGCATCGTCGGCGGGACCGGTTTGACCGTGAAACACTGGATATTCTGGAATTGCTCAAGCCTGCATTCACTGCGGCATTGAGCCGGGCCCGACACAATGGGTTGTTTGTCGATAGCGCTCAGGATGATTCACTTGAAATGGAGTTCGATCTGCTGGAAGGCAGCGCCAGATTGCCGGTCAAGTCTTTGTTAAGCATGAGAGAAAACGAAATTGCCGGGCTGGCCGCCGCCGGCTTTAGCGACAAGCAGATCGCCAAAAAGCTAGGCATTGCTTTTACAACGGTAAGAACGCACTTGGGTCATGCTTTTCGCAAACTCGGCGTAGACAACCGAGTCCAATTGGTTGAGCGCTTGTCCACGCTCAAACCGGATGAGAATCACAAAGGGGCAAGAAATTAATGCTTACTCATTGCTGATCTAAAGCTGCGATGGCAACACCGCGTTTTTTCGCTGCTTTGCGCAAATCCTTGTCGAGAGTGGCTAAAGGACAGGACAAGTGTTCAGCCAGCAATAGATAAGTTGAGTCGTAAGCCGATAGATCAAGCTCATACGAACTCAATGTAAAAAACATCACTGGCATTCCCCCAATTTTGGTACTCACTCTCAATAACGCACTTTGACGACCTTCGATCTTATGGGGGGCTCAGCTACTAGGGACAGGTAGCGGGTGTCCAGAGTCTGGACGCTTTGACGTGTGTTGAATCAACTTGATGCGGTTAGAGGGGTCGTAGGTAAATTTTTCCAGCACTCGCTTAGATTCTGCACTCAGTCGCGTCACTTGTCGGGCCAAATTTCGAGTTTCAGTACCCTTTAATCCTTGTTAGATCAAAATGACTTTTTCAAGCCAGCCTGCTTCAAAACTGCATTAGCTGTATGCCGAGATTTAATCTTACTGTCTACTGGAAATCTAAGGTTCGTGATAGGTGAGTACCAAATATCGTGATCCCCTTTGCCATGCCTTTCAAAATGGCATCCACTCGCTGTCAATAGTCGAATGAGTTCAGGCGTAAAGCTTGTTCCCATTAGTTAACTGAAATGGCGTGAGTAACTGAAAATTTGCGAGCTAGGACTTCATAAGAAATTTCATTCTTATCTGGAAATCCATTTTCTGCCAGCAACTCGGGGATCATGATTTCTAATTTGGATGAAAGTATTTCCATTGTTTCGGCTTCAGTTACTAGGCCTGGTACATCGTCAGAAGTTGCTACCCATACTTTTGCTTCTTCATCCCATTCAGCTCTAACAAAGTAAATCTTTTGCATGTTGAAAATTCCTTTAAATGATTTGATCTAAGAATTACTACGGAGCATGGCTGACTTCAAAAGTTGTCATGACTGGATGGCTGTGCATCTTCAATGGGAACTCATCAAGATATAAAGAAGTTGCTTCATTTAGATTTTGAATTGCATCTTGGTAGGTTTCACCTTGAGTGGTTGTGCCTGTTTCTGGGTTGAGGGCAATAAATCCACCTTCCTCAGCTTCAGTAATAACTGCTGTGAGCAACATCATATTTCTCCGTCGAAGTGCTTGTAACTTGTTATTTTATGGTGGTAGCAGCTATTTGCCAACCAATTTATTGTCTACATTTCCTTTACTGTTAGCCGTTCAATTTGGCGGGGCTTCAAGCTTAGGTTGCCCAATTGCCCGTATGAAATAAAACTATAGCCATAGCAACTAATAGGGCAGCAGTTATGGATGAAGATGAAGAAATGGCTGAGCTAAGGGCGCAAGAGGCTAGGCGTGTGCGCGATGAAGCCAAGAAGTGCTTGCGGCACGCCAGCTTCCAACTGGGTAAAGCGGCTTATGAAATCGACGAGTACCTGAAAGACTTCAGCACTGCCCGCATACCTATCAGGCGGCAAGTGATTCTTAACGAAGCTATAGCGCATCTGGTTGCCAACGTGTTGCCAAACTTGGGAATAGCTGAGATGGCAAGGGTACAAGTTCAGCTGGCACTGCGCGATTATGTGAAAAGTGCTTTCTAATTAGCTTTATCCGTTCGGCTCCGCAATCAGAATCAACGTTGAGGCATGTCTTTGACAGAATACCCAAGACTGACGGTGGCACCGTCAGGGATTGCCGGCATGGTCTCGTTCCACGCCTCCCAGCCCTCACGCAAAGCTTGCAATTGCTCGGGTTGTCGCCCCGCTAAATTGGCGCGTTCTCGGCTGTCTCCCGGTATATTAAATAGGTAATCGTTGCCATCGACACGCAGGTATTTCCAGTCGCCGACCCTCATGGCCCTTTGGCCTCGGTGGTTCATGCGCCAATGCATGGGTCGCTCAAACGTGTGGTCTTGGTTACGCAAGGTGCCCGTTAGGGACACGCCGTCCAAGGGGTAGTCGGCATCTATGCTTGCGCCGCCGATCTCCATCATGGTGGCAGACCAGTCCATCGTCATGCAATGCTGTGGGCTGATTCCGCCAGGGGCGATGGTGGCGGGCCAGTGTGCTATCCATGGTACCCGAATGCCACCTTCGGTCAGGTCCATTTTGCCGCCTACCAAGGGCCAGTTGTCACTAAAGCGTTCGCCGCCATTGTCACTGGTGAACACAATCAAAGTATTCTCCAGTTGTCCGGTTTCGCGCAAGGCCTTGACCACCCAGCCGATGCCTTCGTCCATATGGTGAATCATCCGGTGGTAGGTGTGAATGTTGCCACCTTGCAAATGAAAAATATTGTCTTTGATGGTGGCAGCCAAGGCATGGTCTTCGCGAGTTTCCCAGGGCCAATGCGGCGCGGTGTAGTGCAAGCTGAGAAAGAAGGGGTCGTCTTTGCGGTCTCCTTGGCGCATGCGGTGAATGAAGTCCACAGCATTGCGCGAAATCAGATCGGTCAAATAGCCCTCTTGGGGCTGCTCTTCTTCGCCCACCCACAAATCATGCGCCCCATTGCTGGCGCAATGGGTAAAGTAGTCAACACCGCCTGCCATGGGGCCAAAAAATTCATCGTAACCTGATCGCAAGGGCCCGAATGCGGGAGGGTATCCCAAGTGCCACTTGCCGATCAATGCGGTGCGGTAGCCTGCAGCTTTTAGCGTGGATGGCAGGGTCGGGTGAGACGGTGGAAGCCCCAGAGTCGTGCTGTGACGGGATCGGCTGTTGATAGGTTCTTCAGCCGCGCCCCGCAAGCGGTATTGGTACCGTGCGGTCATCAAGGCAAAGCGAGTCGGAGAGCAAACGGGGGAGTTGGCATAACCATTGGTGAACTTCAGGCCATTCGCAGCCAGTTGGTCGAGGACAGGGGAGACCCCACCAAACTGGGCATCGCGACCGCCATAGCAGCCCAGATCGGCAAAGCCCAAATCGTCGGCAACGATGAAGATGATATTGGGGCGTTGAGTTGCGGGGGTGCTCATGCGATCATTCCACTTTCATACCTGTTAATGTGATGATGCGTTCACAATATTGCGACAAGTTGCTAATTCGTTTGGCGGCATTAGTACCGATCAATTCCTCATAGAACAGGTCCATGCTGGCCAATGGGGCTTGGGTGTCAGGCCTTTTAAGTGAATCGGTAAATGCTTTTTGCAACAGCTGACATCCAGCCGGTTTGAATCAACGGTTATGGCAAAGCGGACTCTACGCCAATTAGCCATTTTTGTTATCAACTCATTGGGTGCATCAGTCAGCAGTGAAGCCTGAAGCCTTAACAACCGGCGCCCAGCGAGCGGTTTCCGTGCTTATCATCGCTTGAAGGTCCTGCGGGCTGCCGCCACCGATTTCCAGGCCCATTTTGATGAAGCGGTCTTTGAGGGCTGGGTTTTTCAATGCGCGGTTCACAGCGGCGTTCAAAGTGGTGATCTGCGATGAATCCGTGCCGCTCGGTGCGAACATGGCAAACCAGCCCACGCCAACCAAATCCTTAAAGCCCGACTCACGCAAGGTGGGAACATCCGGAAACAAAGCGTTGCGGGTCGGGCCTGAGGTGGCCAGAATGCGGCTTTTGCCAGCACGGTGCATCTCGCCCTGGTCCACCAAGGTGTCAATTCCCAAAGTCACTTGATCGCCTATGAGGGCCGTCATCAATTGCGCGCCACCGTTGTAAGGCACATGGGTCATGTCAAGACCCATTTTCTGACCGATCATGACGCCAAAGAAATGCGGCAAGCTGCCTGGCGCAGGTGAGCCGAACGTGCCTAAATTGGGTGTCTTTTTGACCACTGGCAACAAGTCCGCAATACTGCGAATGGGGCTTTCGGCTTTAACAGACACACCAAACTGGAAGTCGGCTACGTGCGCCACTGGCGCGAGATCCTTTTGCGCGTCGTAGTTGAGCTTCTTGTACACCAGTGGTGCCAGCACGGGCACGACAATCGGTGCCAACATGACCGTTGCACCGTTGGGTGCAGCATTTTTCAAGGCTTCAGCGGCAATGCGGCCGCCCGCACCAACACGGTTTTCGACGACCACAGGGCGGCCTAATTCATCCTTGAGGCGTTCGGCCAACAGACGCGCGGCCAAGTCTGCTGAGCCGCCTGCTCCAAAACCAACCAAAATTTTCAGTGGCACCGGGTCGTTGGCTTGCGCCAGTCCAGACAGCAATAGCAACACACTGCTCAACCAAATCTTCGTTTTCATCGCGGCTCCTTGAAAGTCAAAAATATTAGAACACCCAAACTTTAGATTTTTTAGTGCATTTGGAACACCCTCAAGATTGATGGTCGAGCCGTCACAATGCACCACGGCAAAGGGTAATCTCTCTTGACCATTTAGAGAGATTTGATAACAATGGAAACTCCTGAGAAGCTCAAGGAAGCCCCCATGTACTTGAACACACAACAATCCAAAATGCTGGCAGACCTATGCGCAGTGATGGCTTCGGATGTATCAAAAGGCCAATTGCTCCAAACCCTGGCGCAACCTTTGGCCCAGTTCATGCAGGCCGATCACCTGGTCTCACGGCAATGGCAGGCCTCGACAAATCGCTATGTCATCAGCGCGTCCTACAACGTCAAACACTCCAGAATCCGTGCGTATGAAGATCACTTCCAGTTTTGTGACCCCATCACACCGCGCATGAGAGCCATGCGCACACCCGCACGGGTCAGCGATGTGTGTTCCGAGCAAGAGCTTGAGGGCTCCGAGTTCTACAACGACCACCTGCGTCAGGACGGCATTCGCTGGGGCGTGAACCTGTACGCCTACCGCGGTGATGCCAGCCTGGGCGATCTAGTCATTTACCGGGCGAAGGGGCGAGAAGACTTCAGCCGTCAAGACATGGCCTACCTGAATATCATTGCGCCCGTGTTCACGGCCGCATTGAGTCGACTTGAGACCGAAGAGTCAACCAAGACTGCGAAGGTGGGCCATGACGAAGTTGAGTTGCGCCGGTTTTTGACCGGGCGTTGTCAGCTCAGCCAGCGCGAGGCAGATGTTGTGCTGCTTTGCCTGAATGGTTGCTCAGACAAGTACATTGCACGCCAACTCAATATTGGCTTCACTACGGTGCGCTATCACCTGGGACACGCGTTTGAAAAGCTCGGCGTTCAGGGGCGCAACAAACTACCCGCCCACATCGGGCAGCTTCTCCATCAGGCATAAACCATCGGTGGGCTCGGCAGGCGTGGCAAAGCCCGGGCGATGGCTGTAGCCACAGCCAAAAGGTGGCGATCCGAGCCCAAGGGGCCGTCCAGCTCCAGACCTACGGGCAAGCCCTCGGCCGTCAAACCTGCCTGAAGGCTGATGCCGGGCAGCCCCGCATTGCTGCCAGGGTCGGTGTTCCGGATCAAGGTTTTGAACGTGGGCACTTGTCGGCCGTCCATAAACACCGTGTCGTCATGACCTATGGGAGGGGCCGTCATGAGGCATGTGGGAAAAGCCAGTGCATCCAGGCGGTGGTCGGCAAAATGCTTGGCGTACGCGGTCTGCAGTTTATGGCGCCGGGCCTGTGCCGCAGCATAATCGGTGGACGTGACGCGTTCATTGCTGAGTTGCCGAGACAAGAGAAGGGCCACGTCTGGGCTGCCCACACCCGCCAACAGTGCGTTCATCGACAAGCCCTGTGCCTTGGCATAAGCGGGCAGTCTTTGCATCATTTCAAACATCACCAAAGTTGAGCCCGTTGCATCGTTGTGCAGTTTCAAGCCTGGCACATCCAGCGTCACGCACACAACGCCTTCAGAGACCAGCATATCTATCGCTTGCTGAATGATTACCAAGACTTGCGGGTCGGCATCTTCAAAAAAGTCCTCACGCGGAATGCCCAAGCGCAGGCCTTTGAGAGACACATCAGGCAAATCGGGTGGCTCTTGTGCCAATAGAGAGTCGAGCCAGGCCACGTCTGCAACTGTTCGGGCCATGGGCCCAACGGTATCTTTGGTGGGTGACAGGTGCAAGAGGCCTTGGGATGCATAGCGGCCCGTGGTCGGCCTGAACCCGACCACGCCACACAAAGCGGCAGGTAGGCGCACCGAAGCACCGGTGTCTGTGCCCAAAGCAGCGGGCACCATGCATGCGGCCACGGCCACGGCCGATCCGCCAGAGCTGCCGCCCGGGATGCGTAAAGGGTCCCATGGGTTGCGGCAAGCGCCCGTGACCGCGTTGTGGTTGGTGCCGCCCAAAGCCAGTTCGTGCAGGTTAGTTTTGCCAGCGATCAAGCCGCCTGATTGCAGCAAGCGCTCGACCACGATGGCATTGCGCGTTGGTCTGGACGCGAGCAATGCCCGAGTGCCACCACTTGTGGGTAGATCAGCCGTGTCTATGTTGTCCTTTATAGCCAAGGGTATGCCCGCCAAAGGGTGATGTTTAGATGGCGAATTCGAGATCCTATCGAGAGCTTTGGCTTGCTTGATCAATCTCTCAGGATCGCGGCTGATCCAGGCATTCAGAGAAGTCAGCCGGTCGGCTTGCTGAAGCAGGGCCTGGACGTACTCCAGGTGACCGAGTTGTCTCGTGCGCAGCGCTGCGGCCGCATCTATCAGCGTAAGTTCAAAGGGGTCCATAGAAAATCAATGTAAAACACTGACTCTATGACGTCATAGAATTCTTGAACACCCCCGATAATGACAGTATGGTATTCCCCCAATTTGGTGGACACTTTTTTGAAGCGCAGAATTATCTGTCCGCTTTCAGCCTAAAGCTACCTCCTAGATTTCTCTACAAATACTTTTTCCATGACCCAGGGAGGTTCCCCGGCACATGACCTTGGATTGAAAATCCGAAATATCGCTAAAAGTAAATGCTTTTCCCGGGATGGCATCAGAAGGGAGCTTTGGTGGTTAAGACAGTTGCACTTGCCTCACCAAATCCAATACGGGCATATCCGTCGCGCTCGCAATAGCCCCTCAATGTGAGGGTGTCGCCATCTGCCAAAAAGTACCTTTGTTCGCCGCTCGGCAATTTCAGTGGCCTCTTGCCTCCTTCTGAAATTTCAAGCAACGAGCCAGCCTCTCCGGCGTCAGGTCCAGAAAGCGTTCCCGAACCCAGCAGATCGCCTGCTTGAAGGTTGCAACCATTTACGGTGTGGTGCGCAACCAATTGAGCTGGAGACCAATACGTACTGCGCTGCGTATTTGACTTTGAAAGGCGCATGGCTGGAATACCTTCGTCCTTCATCTTTGCTGTGCAAATCCACGCTTCGAGCGTTATAGAAAAAGCGCCTTGCTCACGGTTAACCTGCGAATCGAGATACGGTAATGGCTGTGGTTCTGAAGTCAATCTCGTAAATGGCACGCGGTACGGTGCAAGCCCATCGAGCGTGACAATCCATGGCGAAACAGTACTGGCAAAATTCTTGGATAGAAATGGACCAAGTGGCTGGTATTCCCAACTTTGGATGTCACGAGCAGACCAGTCATTAAACAGAACTGCACCGAAAAGATGCTGATCGGCCTCGCCCAAGGGAATAGAACACCCAAAGTCATTTCCTTTTCCAACAAACCACCCTAACTCCAACTCATAGTCGAGTTTCTCGCTCGGTTCGAGAATAGGTTCTGCGGAATTTGGTCGTTTGATTTGCCCGCGTGGGCGATGGAAGTCGGTTCCGCTTGCACGGATTGACGAAGCACGGCCGTGATACCCGATGGGAATCCATTGGTAATTGGGCAACAAAGGGTTGTCAGGTCGAAACTGCTTACCTACCGTCGTTGCATGATGAATGCTTGTGTAAAAATCTGTGTAGTCGCCAATATGGCAAGGCACAGCCATTAAAACTTGCGATTGCTCATGCAAACAGCGCGACAATGCCTGTTGCTGAGAGCTACCCTCTCGCAACGCGATGCTTAGGCCAACACGAAAGCTGCGATGCACGGTAGGCCCCATTGCCATGAATGCGTTCAAATCACCAGTTGCTAAGACTTTAAGTGGTACTTGAACATCTTGCGACCATCCTGGTGCATCAGCAGCTAGTTTCAGATCAAGAATTTGTCTCCCAATGGCTATACCAACTGTCAGCGAATCTTGAGATCCAATCGAACGAAAACGTCCGTAGGGAAGATTTTGAATTGGAAAATCGCAGCCCTCTTCGTTGGCCGAAGTTACCCAGCTTTTCAACGTAAGGGCATGTGTGCCGTCGAGCGTCAGACTCATTGCTGAAACTCACTCTCATGCAGAAAACTCGCTTGTTTTGGAGCTCGTTTGGTTCTCGACCATTCTTCCAGCATCTCCCATTTCACAGCGTCAAGACGTTTGTGAATCATTCCTTCATGTGGGTCCGGACATGCTAATTCCAGTCGATGCCCATTTGGATCAAAGAAATAGATGGAGTGAAATGCACCATGGTCCGTGACCCCAAGGACATCTACACCTTTGCTTTCAAGGTGATTCCGAAATTCAAGCAATTCAGCGCGATCCTTCACTCTGAATGCAATGTGCTGAACCCAGTCTGGTGTGTTCGGGTCTCGACCCATTTCGGGTTGTGTTGGCAATTCGAAGAACGCCAATACGTTACCCCCACCAGCGTCCAGAAAGACATGCATGTAAGGATCAGGTGCTTTGGTTGAAGGCACAAGGTCTTCTGAAATGGCAAGAACAAAATCCATGTTCATCATGGTCTGGTACCAAAGGACCGTCTCTTTCGCGTCCTTGCATCGATACGCAACGTGATGAATTCTTTCAATTTTCATAGTAAGTTCTTTGTAATGTTTAGCTATCTTTGCGCGCTGCGGCTAACGCTTCTCGCAATACACGCAAGTCGCCAATGTGATTAGCTAATAGCAACACCAGACGCGCATTGACTTTTTGACTTTGTTCATCTGTCAACCCAACGTGTGTTTCGATGAGTGCTTCGTAGAAATCGTCGCCAGGTTGAAATGCACGAACGAACCGTTCACCTGGAATGCCAAACTGAGGTTGGGTATTTAAATAGTTCATTGTTTAAATCACTTCAAATAAGGCACAGCGCTTTTGATAGTGCGTTGCGCAAAGCAGTCGCATCAAAATTTCGCCAGCGCGCTGCCACATGCTGATCTGGACGAAGCAAGTAGACTGTCCCGCTTCTGCCGTCATATCGACGTGCCACTAAGCCTTCTGTGTCAACAACATCGCCGGGATTGCTGAGTCCATCACGCTGGATTACTCGCAGCACTCTGACCTTCCATGGCAGTTCTGGTAGGTCAATTGCGTTTGTTCCAAAAATCAAAAGCGTGAATTCATGGCTTGCATTCGATACTTGCCTTAGCAACCAAGTATCAAGTCCATTTACTTGAACAGGGGCATCGTCCATCGGTGCGCCAGGCATCATCCATCCCTCAAACAGGTCTGTATCTGATGTATTGAGTTGTGATTCAGTCAGAAATGCTGGAACCGACAGACGGCCGGAATTGACCAATGAGCGTGCAAATGCATGCTCCCTTGCGAGGTCCAGGACTGCATTTCGGAAAATTTTTGAAGTAGAGCTTTTCGGTGTTATGAAATCGGTAGAACGAGTTGAATTTTGAAGGTTTTCGTCGGCGGCATAGCCTCTTTCATCTGAGTAGCTATCCAGCAATCGCTCAGAAGCGATGCCTTCTACGACAGCTCGAAGCTTCCACCCGAGGTTGTCTGCGTCTTGAATGCCTGAATTTCCTCCGCGCGCACCAAACGGAGAGACCTGATGGGCGGAGTCACCCGCAAACAATATGCGACCATGACGAAATTTCTGCATACGGCGGCATTGAAAGGTGTAGACACTGACCCACTCCAGTTCAAATTCCCGTTCGTCGCCAAGCATGGCTCGAATGCGTGGAATGACGTTTTCAGGTTTCTTCTCCTCTTCGGGATCGGCATCCCATCCGAGTTGAAAATCAATGCGCCAAACACTATCCGCCTGACGGTGCAACAACACACTTTGATTTCTATGAAATGGTGGATCAAACCAAAACCAACGTTCAGCGGGAAAGTCAGCCTTCATCACGACGTCAGCAATCAAGAATCGATCTTGAAATACCTTCCCATCAATTTCAAGCCCAAGCTGTCGTCTGACCGGACTTCTCGCTCCATCAGCCACTACCAGCCAGTCCGCATCAATTGAAAAGCTGCCGTCTGGCGTATCGATAACCACGATAACGCCATCCTTGGATGGTTCTATCTTGCTGACTTTATGTTTCCATCGAATGTCAATGGCTGCAAGTTGAGTAGCGCGTTTTACCAAGAATTCTTCCATGTAATACTGCTGCAAATTGATCATACCCGGTCGTTCGTGACCAGCATCCGGAAGCAAGTCGAAATTGAAAACCTCTTCTGTGTCAAAGAACGTTCGGCCCACATTCCAAGTGACCCCTTTATCCACCAGTGCCTGTCCGCATCCGAGTCGATCTAAGACCTCAAGCGTTCTTTTTGCATAACAAACGCCGCGTGACCCGATACTGACGGAATCATCGTCGTCAAGCAAAATAACTTGTAGACCTTGTTGCGCCAGATCAATCGCGGTCGCTAGCCCAACCGGGCCAGCGCCGATTACCACCACTGGATGTCGTTGCTTTGGTTTGCCATTTAATTCGGGTGGCGTGCGATATTCAAATTTTGGATAGGTATAGGTTGACAACATGTGAATCAACCTTCCAGTGTTTTCCACATTTCGATATCACGCTCCGCCGTCCAAATGCGAGGGTCTGGAAATTGAGTGGCTTCGTCAAATGCGCGAGTCACATCGAAAGGCATGCAATGGTTGAAGATTACCCAGTGCCCATACTTTGGCTGAAGAAGTTTGAATGTCTCTTCATAGACTTGTCGAAGAGATTTGCCTTGACTCGATCCCACCCTTACGCTCGCAAACAGTTCGCTGACGAAGGCTTTAGTCCCTTCAAGTCCTGCGGCGACTTCTTCGGCAGACGTCAATGCGGCACCACGACCTGGCACAAGTTTTTGGGGATGGAGTGCCGCGATATTGTCTAGAGTGTTTGGCCAGTCTTGAAAATACGCATCGCCTGCGTATGGTGTTGCATCGAACTCGACTAAATCCCCCGAGAAGAGAACGCGTTCCGTGGGAAGCCATACAACGGTATCACCCTTAGTGTGTCCGCGCCCCAACTGCAGAAGTTGGACCTCTAGTGTCCCCATCCACAAAGTCATTTTCCCGGTAAATGTCAACGTTGGCCATGTCATTCCAGGTGGAACACTTTCCACTGCTTGGAATAGACGTGGAAATCTGCCGATTTCACTGACCTTATCCTGCTCACCACGCTGCACAATTAAGTCCCAGGTGTCTTGGCTGGCAATGATCTGCTGCGGGTTATAGGCCGAAGCACCCAATACGCGGACTGCGTGATAGTGGCTCAATGTCACATACTTGATGGGTTTATCTGTCACCTCACGAATGTGTCGAATCACGTCCTGCGCCATAACAGGGGTTGCCTGCGTGTCGATCACCATCACCGAATCATCGCCAATTACAATGCCGGTGTTCGGATCACCTTCCGCGGTGTATGCGTAGGCGCTTTCTGTAAGTTTAGTGAAGCTGATTTTCTTTTCTTCAAGATCGGCTTGGCTGGCAAATTTTTTTTTAGTAGACATATGTGGCGAATCACCCTCAACTAGGAGGTTAACTACAATTAATTAAGATGTTTGGGTACACAACTAGTGTATGAAGCTCGTTTGCTATTTGCCACCCTCAAAATTGATAGGACAAGCACAACGATTTTTCCTCCATACCTATCGAGGTTCAATGTCAAGAATCGTATATCGAAGTGCATAAGCGATTTCCTCAATCAGTCCGTCCGGTAAGCCCTCAATCAAACCAATTCCACTGCTGCTTTCAACTGACTTGGGCTGCTATACAAGTACG
>ENA-ORFA01000336-ORFA01000336.1-marine-metagenome-genome-assembly--contig:-NODE-336-length-20375-cov-7.724505_pt1 | contig 20375 bp, 16 predicted proteins | sample MGYA00248621_ERZ508587 | MGnify/ENA primary metagenome ERZ508587 (study PRJEB26250, sample SAMN06266239) | marine metagenome | isolation source: Columbia River Estuary | place: USA:Columbia River Estuary... | reverse complement strand
ACAGACGATGTAGAATTTTATGCAGAAGATGCAGGCCGAACTGACAATGAATATTTAGCTAGAGTGATAGAAGCCGTTGTGAAAGCAGGGGCAACTACTTTAAACATTCCCGATACAACAGGTTATTGTTTACCTTATCAATACCAAGCTAAAATGGAATACTTGGTGAACAATGTTCCCAATATTGATAAAGCCATTTTGTCTTGTCATTGTCATAACGATTTAGGTTTAGCCACTGCTAATTCAGTAGCTGGTGTAATGGGTGGTGCAAGACAAATTGAGTGTACCATTAATGGATTAGGCGAGCGTGCAGGGAATACAGCACTTGAAGAAGTAGTGATGGTTTTAAATCAACACAAAGACCTAGGTTATTATACCAATATTAATACAAGGCTTCTAAACCCTATCAGCCATGAGGTTGCAGAGATTATGCGTATGAGCGTGCAACCTAATAAAGCCATTGTGGGTGGAAATGCATTTTCACATTCTTCAGGTATACATCAAGACGGATTTTTGAAAGAAGCCCAAACTTATGAAATCATCGATCCTGAATTAGTAGGTGCAGAAGCTAGTAAAATTGTACTCACTGCAAGAAGTGGACGCAGTGCCTTGGCGCATCGTTTACAAAAACTAGGTTATGCGTATTCAAGAAATGATATCGATATTTTATATCCCACTTTTTTACAATTAGCCGATAAAAAGAAAGAAGTCACACATGATGATTTAGTAGAAATAGCTACGGCGTATTCGAAATAAAAAGTTTTCTAGATAAAAAATAAGAGAGCATAAAACAAACTAATAAGAAAGCGTAAACGAAAGAAATGATAGCAATGGGAAAAACAATATTTGATAAAATTTGGGACAAGCATGTTGTCAAGATCATTGAAGGGGGTCCTTCGGTATTGTATATCGATAAGCATTTAATACATGAAGTTACTAGCCCACAAGCATTTACTGGTATAGAAAAAAGAGGTGCGAAATTATTTAGACCTCAACAAATTGTAGCCACCGCGGATCACAATGTGCCTACTATGAATCAGCACTTACCTATTGCCGATCAATTATCAAAATTTCAAGTAGATACTTTAATAGAAAATTGTAAAAAGCACGGTGTTGAATTATACGGACTAGGACATCCTAACCAAGGTATTGTGCATGTGATTGGTCCAGAGTTAGGTATTACACAACCAGGCATGACCATTGTTTGTGGCGATAGTCATACCTCTACCCATGGCGCTTTTGGATCTATTGCATTTGGTATTGGTACTAGTGAAGTGGAAATGGTTTTTGCAGCGCAATGTGTAATGCAAACGAAGCCTAAGGTGATGCGCATTAATATTGAAGGCAGTTTACAAAATGGCGTTGTTTCAAAAGATATTATTTTATACATCATTGCAAAAATATCTGCAAGTGGAGCTACAGGATACTTTGTTGAATATGCAGGTTCAGCTATTCGTGCATTAAGCATGGAAGCAAGAATGACTATTTGTAATATGAGTATTGAAATGGGGGCACGCGGTGGAATTATTGCACCCGATGAAACCACTTATGCATATATAAAGGGAAGACCTTTTGCACCGCAGGGTGAAAATTGGGATAAGAAATTAACGCAGTGGAAAGAGTTATACTCCGATGCCGATGCAAAATTTGATCTTGAAATAAATATTAATGCATCGGATATCGACCCTATGATTACTTATGGAACCAATCCGGGTATGGGTTTATCTGTTACCGGTAAAGTGCCTACTATGGATAGCATTAGCGATCCTACAGAAAAACAAAACTTTGAAAAAGCATTAGCCTATATGGGTTTAAAGGCTGGCCAAAGTTTATTAGGCATGCCAGTTCAATATGTATTTATAGGCTCTTGTACGAATTCACGCATTGAAGATTTTAGATTGGTGGCCAGTATTATCAAAGGCAAACAAAAAAATGTTTCCGTGAAAACTTTAATCGTGCCTGGTTCACAAGAAGTAGCCAAACAAATTAAAGCAGAAGGTTTAGATAAAATATTTACAGCAGCGGGTATTGAAATAAGACAGGCAGGATGTAGCGCTTGTTTAGGCATGAATGAAGATAAAATACCAGCAGGTGAATATTGTATTAGCACTAGTAATAGAAACTTTGAAGGTCGTCAAGGTGCGGGGGCTAGAACAATGCTAGTGAGCCCACTTACAGCAGCAGCGGCACTATTAACAGGAAAGATTACGGACATCAGAACTATGTTAAACTAAAAAATAAAGACTGACTATATAAAATAGTTATAAATAAAATTATAGTATGCAATCATTACAAAAAATACAAAGTAGGTTTATTCCGCTACGCATTGAAAACGTAGACACGGATCAGATCATACCTGCTCGTTTTTTGAAAGCGACTACGAAGGAAGGCTTTGGTAAAAATTTATTTCGTGATTGGAGATATGAAAATGATGATGAAACAAAACCAAAAGCCGACTTTGTTTTAAATCAAAAACAATTTACTGGCGAGATATTAGTAGCTGCTAAAAATTTTGGATGTGGCTCTTCTCGCGAACACGCGGCATGGTCAATTCAAGATTATGGTTTTAAAGTAGTAGTGTCTAGCTTTTTTGCAGACATCTTTAAAAACAATGCTCTAAACAATGGGGTATTACCTGTAACAGTATCTGATACTTTCTTACAAGCCATTTTTGCAGAAGGAGCCGATGCTACATTATCCATTGATTTAGAAAAGCAAACCATTACCATTGATACAACAGGGGCTTCAGAAAGCTTTGAAATAAATGCTTATAAGAAAACCTGTATGTTAAATGGCTACGACGATATTGATTATTTATTAAGTATGAAAGCAGAGATTGAGCAGTTTGAATTAAACCATAACAAGTAATTATATTAAAATAATAAGAAATAAATAATAGTAAATAAATAATTAGAGATAAACTTTTATCATAATGAAAAAGAAAATAGCAGTCATCCTAGGCGATGGCATTGGTCCAGAGGTAACAGAGCAGTCAATTAAGGTATTAAATATCATTGCTAAACAATTCAAGCATGAGTTTAGTTATGAGCATGCATTAATGGGCGCCATTGCCATTGATAAAACAGGTAATCCTTTACCAGAGGAAACCATAAAAATTTGTTTAGCTAGCGATGCTATTTTATTTGGAGCCATTGGCGATCCTAAATATGATAATGACCCAACGGCTAAAGTTCGTCCCGAGCAAGGTCTATTAAAACTGAGAAAAGAATTACAATTGTTTGCCAATATTCGTCCGGTAAAAACTTATGAGACCTTACATCATCTTAGTCCTTTAAAACCAAGAATATTAGAAAATGTAGACTTCATCATTTTTAGAGAATTAACGGGTGGTATTTATTTTGGAGAGAAAACTTTAAGTGCCGATGGTACAGTAGCCACCGACAACTGTTCTTATTCAGTAGCAGAAATTGAACGCATAGCGCATTTAGCTTTTCAATCCGCACAGAAAAGAAAAAAGAAATTAACCTTAGTAGATAAAGCCAATGTTTTAGAAACTTCCAGACTATGGCGCAAAGTGGTACAGAAAATTGCGAGTGAATATAAAGACGTTACTGTCGACTATTTATTTGTAGACAATGCAGCGATGCAAATCATTTTAAATCCAGCACAGTTCGATGTTATATTAACAGAGAATTTATTTGGAGATATTATAAGTGATGAAGCTTCTGTATTAGCAGGTTCATTAGGCATGTTGCCTTCATCATCGGTAGGAAATACTGTGGCATTGTTTGAACCTATTCATGGTTCTTATCCGCAAGCCAAAGGAAAAGATATTGCTAATCCAATGGGCTCTATTTTATCTGCGGCTATGTTATTAGATTATTTCGGAATGCAAAAAGAAGCCAGCATTGTAAAGGAAGCTGTGGACTGGTGTTTGAGCAATAAGTTTGTTTCAAAAGATATTGACGCCTTAAATAGTTATAGTACTTCAGCTATTGGCGATTTAATTTGTGAGTATATCGAAAAACAAGTAACAGGAGAGGGACATGTGCATCATGAAAGATTACATAAATCCACCATCATCTAACAAACATTCGTCTTAAGGTTAGACGATAAAAGAGATGTAATTTTATAAATGTTTTTTTAAAGAACTAAAAATATGGAACTAAATAAATATTCAAAAACGATCACACTTGATCCAACACAACCAGCGGCGCAAGCTATGTTTTATGGTATTGGATTAACCGATGCCGATTTACAAAAAGCGCAGGTGGGTGTGGTAAGTATGGGTTATGATGGTAATACATGTAATATGCATTTAAATGCATTGGCTGCCGATATTAAAAAAAGTATTTGGGAGAATGATTTAGTGGGACTTACTTTTCATACCATTGGTGTGAGTGATGGCATGAGTAATGGTACACCTGGTATGCGTTATTCATTAGTGAGTAGAGATGTAATTGCAGATAGTATTGAAACTGTTTGTGGTGCACAATATTATGACGCACTTATTGCAGTTCCAGGTTGTGATAAAAATATGCCGGGTTCTTTAATTGCGATGGGAAGATTAAACCGTCCTTCTATTATGATATATGGAGGAACCATTGCGCCGGGTCATTATAAAGGACAAGACTTAAATATTGTATCTGCCTTTGAAGCGCTTGGACAAAAAATAGCAGGTGAATTAACCGAAGCCGATTTCAAAGGCATTATACAACATGCATGTCCTGGCGCAGGTGCATGCGGTGGCATGTATACAGCCAATACAATGGCTTCCGCCATTGAAGCATTGGGCATGAGTTTACCTTATTCATCTTCTAATCCTGCGCTGAGTGAAGAGAAACAACAAGAATGTAAGGATGCAGGAAAAGCCATTCGATTATTATTAGAACGCGACATTAAGCCAAGTGATATTATGACCCGCAAAGCATTTGAAAATGCAGTAGCAGTTATTATGGTATTAGGCGGAAGCACCAATGCAGTACTACATATGATTGCCATGGCGAAGAGTGTGGGCGTAAGTTTTACGCAAGACGATTTTCAAGCCATTAGTGATAAAATTCCAGTACTTGCCGATTTTAAACCATCGGGTAAATATTTAATGCAAGACTTACATCAGTATGGTGGTGTACCTGCTGTGATGAAATATATGTTATCAGTTGGTTGGATACATGGAGACTGTTTAACAGTCACTGGAAAAACGATGGCAGAAAATTTAGCTAGCGTACCAGATTTAGATTTTAATAAACAAGATATTATTCATCCAAAAGAAAATCCTATTAAAGCAACAGGACATTTACAAATATTGTACGGGAATTTAGCTACGGGTGGAAGTGTTGCAAAAATTTCTGGAAAGGAAGGAGATGTGTTTGAAGGACCTGCCCGTGTATTTGACGGAGAACAATCTTTGATAGAGGGCATTAATTCAGGAAAAATAAAAAAGGGTGATGTAGTGGTTATAAAAAATGTAGGACCTGTTGGTGCACCTGGTATGCCTGAAATGTTGAAACCCACATCCGCCATTATTGGCGCGGGTTTGGGCAAGTCGGTAGCACTTATTACCGACGGTCGTTTTAGTGGAGGCACACACGGTTTTGTGGTAGGACATATTACACCTGAGTCTTATAAAGGAGGATTGATTGGACTAGTGGAAGACAATGATATCATTGAATTAAATGTACCGAATCGTAAAATGACATTGAAAGTAGATGAAGCCACTATTGCCAAAAGAAGAGCTGCCTATGTGCAACCTGCTTTAAAAGCAACTAATGGTATTTTATGGAAATACGCACAATTAGTAAAAGACGCAAGTGAAGGTTGTGTGACGGATGAGAACTAAATAAAAATCATACAGTGTATGAATTTTATTTAGTGATGGTTCTATAAAAAAATTAATTAAGTATTAATTTTTTAAAGTGATGAAAGAGGTAAACTTAAAAAATGTTTAACACTATGGCAACGAAAAAATTAACAGGAGCGCAAGCAGTTTTAGAAGCTTGTATTGCAGAGGGAGCCGAAACTATATTTGGTTATCCAGGTGGTGCTATCATGCCCATCTATGATGCACTCTACGATTACAACGATAAACTAAAACATATTTTAGTAAGACATGAGCAAGGTGGAATTCATGCTGGACAAGGCTATGCGCGTACCTCAGGAAAAGCAGGTGTGGTATTTGCAACCAGCGGACCAGGCGCTACCAACTTAGTAACAGGCTTAGCCGATGCCATGATAGATAGCACGCCACTCGTTTGTATTACAGGACAAGTGTTCGCACATTTATTAGGAACCGACGCTTTTCAAGAAACAGATATTATTAATATTACTATGCCGGTTACGAAATGGAATTATCAAGTGACCGACGCAACAGAAATACCAGGCATATTAGCCAAGGCATTTTATTTAGCAAGAAGTGGAAGACCAGGTCCTGTATTAATTGATATTACTAAGAATGCACAAATACAATCTTTCGATTATGAAGGTTATACGCCTTGTAATCATATAAGAAGTTACCGACCAAAGCCAGTCATTCGTAAAAATTTTATAGACGAAGCAGTTGCCTTAATTAATAATGCTAAAAAACCTTTAGTCATTTTTGGACAAGGTGTTATTTTAGGGAAGGCAGAAAAAGAATTTAAAAATTTTATAGAAAAATCAGGCATGCCAGCAGCCTGGACCATCTTGGGTTTGAGCGCTCTAGCTACCGACCATCCACAGAATGTAGGCATGTTAGGCATGCATGGAAACTATGGTCCGAATGTATTAACGAATGAGTGTGATGTACTTATTGCAGTAGGTATGCGTTTCGATGACCGCGTTACAGGAAGACTAGATAAATACGCAAAGCAAGCCAAGGTTATTCATTTAGATATTGATCCTTCAGAAATAGATAAAAATGTAAAAGCCCATGTAGGTGTTTGGGGCGATTGCAAAGAAACATTACCACTGCTTACTTTAGGTATTCAAGAAAAAGATAGATCAGAATGGTTAAAAGTTTTTGCAGACTATACACAACAAGAATATGATCAATGTATAAAAGAGGAATTGAATCCTAGTACGGAAGAGATGACCATGGGTGAAGTGATAAGAATAGTAAACGAAACAACCAAAGGAAATGCAGTGGTAGTAACCGATGTAGGCCAGCATCAAATGGTGGCTTGCAGGTACGCTAAGTTTAATGAAACAAGATCGAATGTAACATCGGGTGGACTAGGTACCATGGGATTTGCTTTACCTGCAGCCATTGGTGCAAAGTTTGGTGCATTAGATAGAACAGTCATTGCAGTTATAGGAGATGGTGGTATACAAATGACCATTCAAGAATTAGGAACTATTATGCAAACAGGAGTTGATGTTAAGATAATGATTTTAAACAATCAGTTCCTAGGCATGGTGCGTCAGTGGCAGCAATTATTTAACGATAAGCGTTACTCCTTTGTAGATATTCAAAGCCCTGACTATGTCATGGTAGCTAAGGCTTATGGCATTGAGGGATCTAAAGTAGAGCACCGTAAAAATTTACAAACAGCCATTCAAACTATGCTAGCACATAAGGGTTCTTATTTGTTAGAAGTTATGGTGGGCAAAGAAAACAATGTATTTCCGATGGTACCACAGGGTTGCAGCGTATCTGAAATCAGACTGAAGTAGCGAAGCACTGAAGTCTGATTCGAGCGAGTCTATAGGACGAGCTCAAATACCAGGATTTAAAGCGAGTCTATAGGACGAGCTCAAATATTTAAAATTAAAGTATAAATAAAGAATTATAATATGGAAACAAATACTGAAAAACAAGAATACACAATTACAGTGTATACCGAAAACCAAGTAGGGTTATTGAATCGTATTGCTATTATTTTTTCTAGAAGAAAAATTAATATCGGAAGTTTAAATACATCTCCCTCTGAAATTGACGGCATACACCGTTTCACGATTGTAGTAATGGAGTCTCGTGATGTGGTGACGAAAATTGTAAGACAAATTGAAAAGCAGGTAGAAGTATTAAAAGCTTATTTCAATACCAATGATGAAATTGTTTGGCAGGAGCTTGCATTATATAAAGTATTGTCGGAAGAAATTACAGAGAAAGTAAAAGTAGAAAGATTATTAAGAGAATACGGTGCGCGTGCAGTAGCTATTAGAAAAGATTTTATTGTTTTTGAAACAACAGGACATAGAGAAGAGACCAATAAACTGATGAAAGCCTTAGAGCCCTTTGGCTTAGTGGAATTCGTGCGTAGCGCAAGAGTGGCTATTATAAAGGAAAGTAGCGGCTTTCACGAAAAGTTAAAGGACTTTGAAAAAAAGCAACCTAGTGAAGAAGTGATAGAAAATGAATACTTAGGTAAAAGAGAAGCGGTTTTTACGATGTAAAATCTTTATCAACAAATCTTCAATATAAAACCTACATAAAGCATAATAAAAAAAGAGTATAAAATAAAAATCAAATTACAGAAATATTTAAAATAAATTAAACAAAAAATCTAAACACTTATTAAAATGGCAAAATTAAATTTCGGCGGAACAGAAGAGAATGTAGTTACTCGCGAAGAGTTTCCATTAGCAAAAGCACAGGAAGTATTAAAAAATGAAACTATTGCTGTCATTGGCTATGGTGTTCAAGGTCCTGGACAAGCATTGAACCAAAAAGAAAATGGTATTAATGTAATTATTGGACAAAGAAAAAATTCAAAAAGTTGGGATAAAGCAATTGCTGATGGTTTTGTACCAGGCACTACATTATTTGAAATAGAAGAGGCTTTAGAAAAAGGAACTATTATTTGTTATTTATTAAGTGATGCTGCACAAATTGCGATGTGGCCAACCGTTAAAAAACATTTAACCCCAGGCAAGGCCTTGTATTTTTCTCATGGCTTTGGTATTACATTCAACGAGCAAACAGGTATTGTACCTCCAGCCGATGTGGATGTATTCTTGGTAGCCCCTAAAGGTTCTGGAACTTCTTTAAGAAGAATGTTCTTACAAGGCCGTGGCTTAAATTCTAGTTATGCCATCTTCCAAGACGCTACAGGAAAGGCCTGGGACAGGGTAATTGCCCTAGGTATTGCCATCGGATCGGGCTATTTATTCGAGACAAACTTTAAAAAAGAGGTTTTTTCTGATTTAACTGGGGAAAGAGGCACATTAATGGGCGCAATTCAAGGTATCTTTGCAGCCCAATACGAAGTATTGCGTAAAAACGGACATAGCCCTTCTGAGTCATTCAATGAAACAGTGGAAGAATTAACACAATCATTAATGCCACTCGTTGCAGAAAACGGAATGGATTGGATGTATGCCAACTGTTCAACCACTGCACAAAGAGGTGCTTTAGATTGGTGGAAAAAATTCCGCGATGCGACTATGCCAGTATTTACAGATTTATACAATAGTGTTGCTACAGGAAAAGAATCGGCTCGTTCTATTGACTTAAATAGTAAAGCCGATTACCGTGAAAAACTAGAAGTGGAATTAGCTGAATTACACAATAGTGAAATGTGGCAAGCGGGAAAAACTGTAAGAAGTTTAAGACCAGAGAATCAACCAGGTAAATAGTTCTTTAGAATTATTTAGTTAGGATAAAATAGAAAAGTGATTAAGTATGAGTGAAGCAAAGAAAATAAATAGACCTACACTCGATATCGAGGCTGCAGTCAAAAGATTGAAGCCGGTGGTAACACATACCCCGCTTCAGTTTAACGCAAACTTGTCTCGTAAGTATGGGTGTAATGTTTATTTTAAAAGAGAAGACTTACAAATTGTACGTTCTTATAAATTAAGAGGCGCGTATAATATGATGAGTCAGCTCTCTAAAGACTTGCTATCAAAAGGCGTAGTCTGCGCTAGTGCAGGCAACCATGCACAGGGCTTCTCCTATAGTTGTAAAAAACTAGGCGTCTGCGGTGTTGTATTTATGCCAATTCCTTCACCACAACAAAAAGTAAATCAAACAAAAATGTTTGGTGAAGATTTTGTGAAAGTAATTTTAGTAGGTGATACTTTTGACGATACAGCAGTGGCCGCGAAGGCCTATACTTTAGAACACGGAATGACATTCATACCTCCCTTTGATCATGTTTCCATTATTGAAGGACAGGCCACAGTGGGCGTAGAAATTTTAGACGACATTAAAACATTTACCAAGGACCCTATTGATTATTTATTTGTACCCGTGGGTGGTGGTGGATTAAGTGCCGGCGTGGGAACTTATTTTAAAGAGCATTCACCAACAACTAAAATTATTGGATTAGAACCAGAAGGAGCACCGAGTATGTTCTGGGCATTAAAGTCTGGAGAGCCTGTTGAATTAGAAAACATAGATAAGTTTGTTGATGGCGCTTCTGTAAAAAGAGTGGGGGATGTCACTTTCTCTTTTTGCAAGGATGCTTTAGATGATATGCATTTAGTGCCGGAAGGAAAAATTTGTACTACTATTTTACAAATGTATAATGAAGAAGCCATTGTAGTGGAACCCGCAGGCGCTATGTCGGTAGCGGCTTTGGACCATTACGCCGATCAAATAAAAGGCAAGACCATTGTATGTATAGTAAGTGGAGGTAATAATGATATTGCGCGTATGCAAGAAATTAAAGAACGTTCTTTAGCCTATGAAGGTTTGAAGCATTATTTTTTAATCCGCTTTGCACAAAGACCAGGTTCATTGAAAGAATTTGTCAATAAAGTATTAGGACCTTATGATGATATCACCAGATTTGAATATATAGAAAAAAATAATAAGGAAGCGGGTCCGGCCCTACTGGGAATAGAATTAAGAACCAAGGCCGATCATACTACCCTTATTGAGAATATGAAGAAGTATCATATTAATTATGATGAAATAAACAAGGACGATAATATTTACGGCTATTTAATATAGAAAATAAAAAGGGTTATGCAGGTTTTAAAGTTTGGAGGAAGTTCGGTGGGTAGTTTAGAGGCTATTAATCAAATGTTGTCTATTGTAATTTCACGCATAGAAAAAGAAAAAACAATTGTAGTAGTTTCTGCAATGAGTGGGGTGACGGATGAGTTAATCACGCTAGCACAAACAGCGGCTCAAGGGAACGAAGCGTACAAAACCATTATTCAAAACATTGAGCAAAAGCATTTAGATGCTGTTCATGCATTAGTTCCCAATAAAGAGCAAAGCAGTACTTTAAGTTTGGTAAAGCAACTTATTAATGAGTTAGAAAGCCACTCCGAGGCTTTATTTATGTTGAAGGAAGTATCTATGCGCATGCAGGATAAAATTATTAGCTACGGAGAATTATTATCTAGTAAAATTATCTCAGCTATTTTTGAGTCAAAGGGTATTAAGCAACAGTGGGTTAATTCTAGTGAACTTATCAAAACCAATTCTAATTATTTTAATGCAGTGGTAGATAAGCCACTTACCTATAAAAATATTGCAAATTATTTTGTAGCACCTGAAAATGCATTCGATTTATATATAGCACCTGGTTTTGTAGGATCAGATGGGGATGACAATACCACAACACTTGGAAGAGGCGGCTCCGATTATACAGGCGCTATTTATGCAGCTGCTTTACAAGCAAGCGCTTTAGAAATATGGACTGATGTAAGTGGTTTAATGACAGCCGATCCACGTATCGTTCAAAACGCCAAAGAAATTGCAGAAATTTCTTATCAAGAAGCCATGGAGTTATCGCATTTTGGTGCAAAGGTTATTTATCCTCCTACGATTCAGCCGGTGATGCAAAAAAATATACCCGTATGGATAAAAAATACTTTTGATCCAGCCCATGCGGGCACTATTATTAAAAATGAATCCTCTGCCGATAAAAATTTTATCAGAGGCATTTCTAGTATAAATGATATTTGCTTATTAAACTTGGAAGGAACGGGTATGGTGGGCATACCTGGTTTCTCTAAAAGACTATTTGATGCACTTGCTAAAAAGCAAATTAATATTATATTAATCACACAAAGCTCTTCGGAACATTCGATTTGTGTGGGCGTGAATTTGCAAGATGCACATTTGGCTAAGATAGCAGTGGATGCTGAGTTTGAAGAAGAAATAAATACACAGAAGGTAGAACCTTTAATTATAGAAAAAGACGTTTCTATTTTAGCGCTTGTGGGTGAACAAATGAAAAGCCATCCTGGGGTAAGTGGAAAAATGTTTGGGGTGCTTGGAAGAAATGGTATTAATGTAAGAGCCATTGCACAAGGTTCTTCTGAGAAAAATATTTCAGCGGTTATTGCCACGCAGGATGTAGATAAAGCCATTAACGTACTTCATGAAGAGTTTTTTGAAACTACTTATAAGCAGGTGAATGTGTATATAGCGGGTGCGGGTAATGTAGGGAGTAAATTATTAGATCAGATAAAAAAGCAAGTTCCTTATTTACAAGCAACACTACGTTTGCAAATAAATATTGTGGGTATTGCCAATAGTAAAAAGCAATTAATTAATGCAGAGGGCATTGATTTATCGAATTGGCGTGAGCAATTAGCCGCAGCCCCTGCAGGAAATATCACCCAATATGTAAACACCATACTTGATAATAATTTACGCAATAGTGTATTTGTTGACGTAACTGCGCATCAAACAGTATCGGATGTGTATATGCAGTTATTAGGGAAAGCGGTATCGGTAGTGGCATGTAATAAAATTGCCTGCTCATCTCCTTATGAGCATTATGCAAAATTAAAGTCATTGGCTAGAGAATTCAATGCAGCTTTCTTATTTGAAACCAATGTGGGAGCGAGTTTACCCATTATTGGTACTTTAAACGATTTAATTAGAAGTGGAGACAATATCAACAGAATTGAAGCAGTCTTATCGGGCACTTTAAATTATGTGTTTAATAATTACGATGGCAGTATTCCTTTTTCAAAAATAGTAAGACAGGCGCAGGCAGAAGGGTATACCGAACCCGATCCAAGATTAGATTTAGGTGGCACCGATGTAATGCGTAAAATTATGATTCTAGCCAGAGAAGCAGGACATAAAATAGAGATGACAGGTATTACTAATGAGTCTTTTTTACCTGCTAGTTGTTTTAATGGTTCGGTAGAAGATTTTTATACAGAGATGGAAAAACAAGAACCGCATTTTAAAAAGATATATGAAGCAGCAGCTGCTAAAAATTGCAAATTAAAATTTGTGGCAAGTTTTCAAATTAACGCGGATAGAAAAGGAACTGCAAAAGTAGGATTACAACATATTGAACCAAGTTCAGACTTTTATCATTTATATGGTAAGGATAATTTAGTTTTATTTTATTCAATGCGTTATCCTGAACTACCATTAGTGGTAAAGGGTGCAGGCGCGGGTGCCGATGTAACAGCTTCGGGTGTATTTGCCGATATTATAAGAGCTGCTAGGGTATAACTTTGTTTAGATAGAATTTATTTTATAAGCCATACTTTTTTCTATGTTCTAGATGTATATAAATAGTATATTTATTACTCAAAATGGTAAATATGAAAAGGATACTATTCTTAGCGGTAATCTTAGTTAATGGCCTACTATTGAGTAGCATATTTAGCGGAAGCGTGATGGCTCAAAAACCGGCGATGAATTCTTCAACACCGAATCGACAATCTACTTATTGCAACCCCATCAATCTTGATTATGGTTATTGCCCTATTCCCAATTTTGTACAAAACGGAAAGCACCGTGCAACGGCGGATCCTATCATCGCTGTCTATGATAATAAATATTTTTTATTCAGCACCAACCAATGGGGTTATTGGTGGAGCACCGATATGAAAGATTGGAAATTCGTATCAAGAAAATTTTTAAGACCTTGGAACGATGTCTATGATGAATTATGCGCTCCAGCAAGTTTAGTGCTTGGCGATAGTTTATTAGTCATTGGTTCTACTTATACAAAACAATTTACATTATGGTATAGCACCAACCCCACCAAGGATGACTGGCATGTAGCAGTAGATAGTTTTCAAGTGGGCGCCTGGGATCCAGGTTTTTTTAAAGACGATGATAACCGCTTATATATTTATCATGGCTCAAGTAATTTTTATCCTATCTATGGACAAGAAATAGATCGTAAAACTTTTGCTCCTATTGGAGAAAGACAATCACTCATACATTTAGTAGATAGCATTCATGGTTGGGAGCGTTTTGGAGAACATCAGGACAATACCTTTTTAAAACCCTTTATGGAAGGGGCTTGGATGAATAAACAAAATGGAAAATATTATTTACAATATGGTGCCCCAGGTACTGAATTCAGTGGCTATGGAGATGGTGTGTATGTGAGTGATAAACCACTAGGGCCCTTTGTGTATCAAAAGCATAATCCTTTTTCTTATAAGCCAGGGGGCTTTGCAAGAGGTGCTGGGCATGGAGCTACATACCAGGATATTTATAATCAGTGGTGGCATATTTCAACGATTGCTATTGGCGTAAAAAATAATTTTGAAAGACGTAATGGTATTTGGCCAGCACAAATAGATGCCGATGGTATTTTATACAGCAATACTTCTTACGGAGATTATCCGCATTATATTCCTAATGCAGGAGCGAATCACGATGTCTCTCAGTTTACAGGCTGGATGTTACTTAATTATAATAAACCCGTACAAGTATCTTCTACCTTAAGTGCATTTACTGCCAACAATGCAGTGGATGAGAATTTAAAAACTTATTGGTCGGCTACTACGGGTAATGCAGGTGAATACATAATAACCGATTTAGGCAATAAATCTAGTATTGAAGCCATTCAAATAAATTATGGAGATGAGGGTGTAGAGTTAATGGGTAAGTCTTTAACTACTTATCATCAGTATCAAATTTTTGCATCAGACGATGCGAAGACTTGGAAATTAATTATTGATAAGTCTAAAAACAAAACCGATGTACCGCATGATTATGTAGTGCTACCAAAACCTATTCAGGCGCGTTATATTAAAATGGTAAATATTCACATGCCTACGGGTAAGTTTGCTATTAGTGGACTTCGTGTATTTGGAAAAGGCACTGGGGCTAATCCTGGTACGGTACAAAACTTTGTACCACTTAGAGGCGATAGTGAAAGAAGAAATGCTTGGTTAAAATGGGCTGTAAACCCTAATGCCACTGGCTATCATATCTATTTTGGGAACGACCCTAATAAATTATACAATAGTGTAATGGTCTATGGTGTGAGTGAATATTATTTGAACGCTTTAGAAAAAAATGATGCTTATTATTTTCAAATAGAAGCCTTTAATGAAAATGGAATTGGGCCAAGGTCGCCGGTAATGAAGGCCGATTAAGTTTATTAATATTTAATCTGGTTTTTTATATAATTAGTATAAAGAATAATTATCATTAAAAGGGTGGTAATTATTCCATAGATTATTAAGCCCTTAGTAGTGGCAATGATTTTATTAAAAAATATCATTGTTGTAATAGTATAGAATAGTCCAATTAAATTGATTGTTTTTTTCATAATTGAATTTACACTAAAATATTTATTCATAAAAAAAGAGTCCCCGATTGGAGACTCTTTAAGATTATTTTCTAATAATTATTTCTTAATTACTAATTTATCAGTAGTTCTTCTTACTTTTTTAGCGTTCACTAAATAATCATTAGCAGCGTCACGGAAACCTAAGGTTAAAGCTACAGCGCTATGTAGGCCTAATGCTTTTAATCCTAATATTTCATCTACTGCATCTGGTGCAAAACCTTCCATAGGCGTCGCATCTACTTCTTCAGCAGCAGCAGCTACTAAACTAAAACCTAATGCAAGGTAGGCTTGCTTATCTGCCCATACTCTTGCTTGCTCAGGCGTCTTGTTTTTGAATGAACCACTAATGGCAGCAGAAAAATCTTTTAAAGTATCTACGGCTACACCTCTTTGTTCAGCAATTTCTTGCATGTACTCAGCAATTTCTTTTTCAGATATTGTATTCCAAGCTGCAAAAACAATAACCACCGATCCGTCCACCACTTGTGATTGATTATAAAATGCAGGTTGTAATTTTTTTCTTGTCTCTTCATCTTCTACTACAATAATAGAATAAGGCGTTAAACCAAAACCGCTAGGTGCTAAACGCGTTGCTTCAATAATGGTTTCTAATTTTTCAGCAGGAACTTTAGTTCCGTTCATTTTCTTAACAGCATAACGCCATTGTAATGCATCTAATAATTTCATCGTATTTATATATTTCGTTGTTTAAACATCAAAACTAGGCATTTCTTGCCTAATTTCAAATTAATTCTTTGTGAATCAATCTATTATCTAAACAGCAAATCTTCTAAAAGGTTTAAAATCAACCATATAATACTAGGTATAATTTTATTGCCTTAACTTTAAGCTATTCAAAAACCTGTATTTTTTACTTTTGAACTGAACAATGCTATATCAAAAAACCATAAGACAAATTTTAGCGGTAGTCATGCTACTGGTCTTTGCATTTAGCATTACCTCACAAAAGACCATACATGATTTAGTAGCCAAGCATAGCGATAAGGTAAAATGTGATGTACATAAAAACCTACCCATTGAACAAGTTGAAAATTCAAGCATTCATTGTTCTCATGATAATTTAGTAGCTACTTCTCCCTTTGTCGAATTTAATTTCACCATTGCATTAGAGCAACCCATTTTAAATATTGCTACTAATACGCAGTTACTTAATTTTTATTTCTATAATAATAATTATTCTTTAGACTCTCGCGGACCCCCTGCTATTATTTGTTAGAAAACTAATTGACTTATGTTTAAGTTAATTACTTATGCATCAAACTATTTTAGAATAGTAGATGTAAGTTCTCTTTGAATAACAAATAATCATCATCATGAAAAGATATTTATATACTGTACTCTTAATGAGTATAGGATTGGTTTTTACAAGCGCTACAATGGCGCAACAATTTACTTTAACAGGAAAAGTCTTTGATAAAGCCACCGGTAAAATTTTACCAGGTGCAAGCGTTTATCTTCCAGAAATAAAAAAAGGGGCCATCGCCAATAAAGAGGGTGTCTTCAACATTAATATAGAAAAAGGATCTCATGTCTTGGAGATTAGTTATGTGGGCTATGCTACAGATGTAGAAAATATAAAGTTGCAAAATAATCTAGAGCAAAACTTTTATTTAAATAGTTCTGTATTAGAAGGAGGCAATGTGATTGTTACTAGTTTTTTAAGAGCTACTTCTACAAGACGCACACCAACGCCAGTGACTATTATCAAAAAGGAGGAATTATTTAGAGGGGTATCCACTAATTTAATTGATGCCTTATCTAAAGTACCGGGTGTGTCTCAAATTTCAACAGGTCCAGCTATTTCAAAGCCCATCATTCGTGGACTAGGTTACAACCGTGTGGTGGTAATGAATGATGGAATCAGACAAGAGGGACAACAATGGGGTGATGAGCATGGTATTGAAGTTGATGAATACAATGTGAGTAGAACAGAAGTATTGAAAGTGCCTGCATCCTTGATTTATGGGTCAGACGCCTTAGCGGGTGTGATTAATATTATATCCAATGTGCCAGTGAGTGAAGGGGTAATTAAAGGAAATGTTTTTTCTAATTATCAAAGCAATAATCGTTTGATGGGTAGTCACTTCGACCTTGCAGGTAATAACAAAGGTTTTATATGGGGTATTAATTATAGTGCAAAGAACGCAGGAGATTATAAAAACAAATATGATGGCAATGTTTTTAACTCCAGATTTTTAGAACGCAACGGCGGTGGCTATATTGGAATTGAAAAAAACTGGGGCTATTCACAATTATCGTTCAGTAACTTTTACCAACACCTAGGTATAGTAGAAGGCGACCGCGCTTCCGATGGACGCTTTATTATGATGAAAGATGTGGGAGGTATCGCAGAAGAAGTGATTGTAGACGCTGCCGAGGAAAAAAGATTTACACCCCGTGTACCTATGCAAAAAATTAAACACACTAAATATACCTTAGACAATAATATTAAAATTGGTAACGACCGATTAAAAGCCACTTTTGGTTTACAACAAAACCAAAGAATGGAATTTGGCAATGTATTAGACCTAGATGAAAAAGAATTATTTTTTGATTTAAAAACATTCAACTACTCGGTACAATATTTGCAAGCAGAAAAAAATAATTGGAAAAATACTTTTGGAGTGAATGGGATGCGTCAAACTAATACCAATAGAGGGGAGGAAGCCTTGGTGCCAGACTATACAAGCTTTGATATTGGGGCATTTTTTTATACTCAAAAAAGAACGGATAAAACAAGTTGGACCGGAGGTTTGAGGTATGATCAAAAGTTTATGAACTATTTTAATCCTGCACAGTTTGTCTGCCCTCCAGGTTTAGCATGTATTGCGTTGTATGATCCTAAAGAATCTAATAAACAGTTCAATAATATTACGGGCGCAATTGGTGTGGCCCATGATTTGAGTGATCAGCTCACTTTGAAATTTAATATCGCACGCGGGTTCCGTGCACCTAATATGGCGGAGTTGGCTTCTTATGGCGCACATGAAGGAACCAACCGTTTTGAGTATGGCAATGAAGCCTTAATTTCTGAAAAAAGTTTACAGTTTGATGCTGCACTAGAATGGAGTAATGAGCATATGAGTATTGCTGGAAATGTATTTTATAATAATGTGAGTGATTATATCTTTTACCAGAAGCTAACTGCTGCAGGCGGAGGAGATTCTATTATCATGGACTATGCACATAGTATAGATGGCGATGAATTATACGCCTTTGCTTTTAGACAAAAAGATGCACACTTGTATGGAGCAGAATTTAATATTGATATTCATCCACACCCATTAGATTGGTTGCATGTGGAAAATAGTGTGAGCTTGATTCGTGGACAATTTAATGAAGCATTAGACGGCTCTAAAAATTTACCAGGTATTCCAAGTGCAAGATGGTTATCGGAAATTAGAATTGAAATGTTTAAAAAATCTAATGTTATCCGAAATAGCTTTTTTACTTTTCAACTAGACAATGTATTTGCGCAAAACCATCCATTTATTGGATACAATACTGAAACGCAAACACCAGCCTATACTCTTTTAAATATTGGGTATAGCACACAAATACAGCGTAAGAATAAAACATTATTCAGTGTTTCCTTGGTGGGGCAAAATATTGCTGATGTAGCTTACCAACATCACTTGAACCGTTTAAAGTATGGCCCAATGAATGAAGCTACCGGCCGAATGGGTGTATTTAATATGGGTCGTAATTATAGTTTGAAAATAAATATTCCGTTTGGGAATTAATTGAAAATATAAAATAACTCAATGGGTTAGTTTAGTTTTTTAATCCATTGAGTTATTTTATTAAATGAATGTGTTTACTATAACGTATGGCGCTTTAAGCGATTTGAGAGTGACGCAAAGGGAGGTGAAGATCTAAGATTAATAGTGATATCTGCATTGTATAATTACAATAGCATCACTATCAATTCTATAAACAATTCTGTGTTCAAGATTAATTCTTCTAGACATCCAACCGCTCATATTTCCTTTTAATTTTTCTGGTTGTCCTATGCCTTGATTTGAGTTTCTCTTAATATCCTTAATAATGTCATTGATTTTTTTTAGTAACTTAATGTCATTAGTCTGCCAGTATTGATAGTCCTCCCAGCCTTCGTTTGAAAAAAGGACATTCATTATGTTATTTGTAATTTTTTAAGGCCCTTTTTTGATTTGTATTGTTTTATGGAAGCTTCTAGTCTTTTGGCGTTAGCTGGGCTACTTAATAGGTACAAGGTTTCATTTAGGCTAGTATAATCCTCCTTAGATATTACTACTACATCTTCCCCCTGTTGTCTTTTAATAAAAAGGGGTTTATGAGATACCTCTAAACCATCTAAGTAAGATTTCATGTTTTGTCTAAATTCTGAATAAGTGGCAATGTCCATAATAGTATTTTTTACAAAATTAATTCATTAATATCACATTGTACATAATATTGTACAATAATATTTTCTTTATTTCAAGTGCTAAAATAATAAAGAGATGGGCTTGATTTCCAAGTATTTACCGCAAGCTTTTGGGGTATAAATGAATTGAACTAAATTGAGGGTATGAAAAAAGCAATCTTATTTACGACGATCTTATTTAGTATTTGTATTGGAGCAAATCAAACTTTAATAGCTCAAACTACTAAAGCCACCACTACCTTAAGTAAGGAAGAACAAAAAGTAATGGACTATATCGATGCCAATATGCCAAGGGCTATTGCGCTATTAAAAGAGTCGGTAGATATTAATAGCGGCACTTTAAACATAGAAGGCGTAAAAAAAGTAGGCGCCATTTTTGCGCGTGAATTTGAGAAAGCCAATTTTAAAACCAAGTGGGTGCCTATGCCCGATTCACTTCGCCGTGCAGGACATTTAGTAGCAAGTATTGGATTTAATGCTGATCAAAACGCCGCAGCTAAAACAAAAACTAAAAAAGGCAAAAAACTTTTTCTCATAGGACA
>ENA-ORFA01000331-ORFA01000331.1-marine-metagenome-genome-assembly--contig:-NODE-331-length-20498-cov-2.902257_pt1 | contig 20498 bp, 17 predicted proteins | sample MGYA00248621_ERZ508587 | MGnify/ENA primary metagenome ERZ508587 (study PRJEB26250, sample SAMN06266239) | marine metagenome | isolation source: Columbia River Estuary | place: USA:Columbia River Estuary... | reverse complement strand
TTGTACGCGGCCAGGGTGCCGTGGTCTACGACAATCAAGGCAACCAGTACATCGATGGCATGGCCAGCCTCTGGTACTGCGCTGTCGGCCACGGTCGTAGCGATATGGCTGAATCCATCGCCCGCCAGGCCGGAACGCTGGCCGCATATTCGACTTTCGATCCATTCACCAATGAGCCCGCCGAACAACTTGCTGAAAAGTTGGTGTCAATCGGACCCATGAAAGATGCGCGCGTGTTCTTCACCTCGTCTGGTTCTGAGGCTGTTGACACCGCAATGAAGTTGGCTCGCCTCGCCCACGTCCAAGCCGGCCATCCCGAGCGCACCTTGATCATCTCGCGCCAACGCGGATATCACGGCACTGCATATGGCGGCACAAGTGCGCAAGGCATACCTCCCAACCGCGAGGGTTACGGTCCGCTCGTTGGCGATGTTGAACAAGTGCCCGCGGACGACATCGAAGCATTAGCAACGGTGATGTCGCAACGTGGCAACACAATTGCTGCAGTTCTTGTCGAACCATTGCAAGGCGCTGGTGGAGTGTTCCCACCGACCGAGGGGTACCTCGAAAGCGTTCGACGCCTATGCGATCAACATGGAGCATTTCTTATCTATGACGAAGTCATCAGTGGCTTCGGACGATTAGGAACTTGGTTCGCCGCCCACAAATACAACGTGCGCCCCGACATGGTGACCTTCGCCAAAGCTGTCACTTCTGGCTATCAGCCTCTTGGCGGAATCTTTGTTGGGCCAGCGGTGCGTCAACCGCTTGAAGCAGATCCAGCTTTCTTCTTACGCACTGGCTTCACCTACTCGGGTCATCCGACTGCGTGCGCTGCCGCACTGACAAATATTGAAATTCTTGAGCGTGAAGATTTATTGGCACGCGCAGTGCATATCGGAAAGCGTCTTTCCAGTGGACTGCAATCCCTAGCCGACGACGGGCTCATCGCCTCGGTCCGCGGTGACGGGGCGGTATGGGCAGCTTCACATCACACACATCGTGATCCAATGATGATCCGCGACAAAATGTTGGACCTCGGAGTGATCACTCGCGCTATTGGGGCTGATGCGAATACTTTTTGTCCACCATTGGTCACCAGCGACGCCCAGATTGATCAGATCGTTGACACCCTCGCTACAGTTCTGAGTGCACTATGACCCTCCCAACGTTTAACCCTTTCAATCCAGTCTTTCGCGCTAACCCTTATCCCTTTTATGAGGCCTTACGCGAACAAGATCCGGTGCACACCACTGAGTTGGGCGGCATTGTCTTGACGCGCTACGAAGATGTCTCCTCGACTCTTCGAAGTAATGATTTCAGCCGTGATATCGAAGCCACGGCTAATGAGCCGACTGACCCACTATGGATTGCAAAACGCGAACGCCGAAAAGGTCGTGAGGGAGCGAAAACAATTCTCAACCTTGATCCCCCAGATCACACGCGCTTACGTCGACTGGTGAGTAAAGCCTTTACTCCAACTTCAATTGACCGATTGCGCCCGCGCATTCAACAGTTGGTGGATGATGTCTTGGATCGCGCCTCTAAAAATGGCGGCATGGAACTCGTCGACGAGATGGCTTTCCCGATTCCTTTCCAGGTGATATCAGATCTATTGGCCATGCCCACGGATCGTTCCGATGAATTGCGCGAATGGGGTCAACTGATCACGCTCTCTTTAGAACCAACTTCAACTCTTGAAGACCTCGATCGAACTGATGGGGCTTTAAACGAAATGATCCCCTATTTGTTCACGATCATTGAAGATCGACGCTCTCATCCTGGCGATGACCTACTGTCCGCTCTCATCGCCGTTGAAGACGAAGGGGACAATTTGGGCCTTGATGAACTGATCTCTTTCGTCGTTCTGCTGTACATCGCTGGCCACGAAACGACTGTCAATCTGATTGGCAATTCCATCAACGCTTTACTACGTTTCCCCGACCAGTTAGCTCACTGGCACAACAATCCGAGTATTGCGAGCCGTGCTGTTGATGAACTTTTGCGCTTTGACGGACCAGTCCAGCAAACAGTTCGTGTTCCTATCGTGCCTGTGACTTATCAGTCATTACAAGGACCAATCACAGTAGAACCAGGGACAGTCGTGACGACGCTCTTGGGTGCCGGCAACCATGATCCAGCGATGTTCGCCGATCCACATTTGCTCAAACTTGATCGCGCCAACTCCAATCGTCATCTTGCTTTCGCTGGCGGCATTCACTACTGCTTGGGTGCGAGTCTGGCAAAGTTAGAGGCCGAAATCGCCGTCGGGTCAATGGTCCAGCGATTCCCCAATATGAAAGCAGTCGGCGACATCACATGGCGCGATCGTCTCACCATCCGTGGTGTCGATCACTTGCAACTCGAGTTCTAAAACTTATTTGCGAGTCTTGTACTTCACGGCACGGTTGCCGTTCTCGTCACGCGTGTCAAACTGCTCAGAGATATCTTCAATCCACTGAATCGTTCCTGAGCGTTCCATGAGATCGGGAGCAATCACAAGAGCGGCAATCGCGCGACCGACACCGAGTGTCGTTTGGGCTGCAGTGAGATCGGTCCCGCGTTCACCCGAAACTGCCTGAATGAATTCAGTGGCAACCGAACCTGGATACACCGAACAGCACGCGATACCTTTCGGCTTCAGTTCGAGAGCCATGTCGGCGCTGAGTCGATCAAGGCCAGCTTTACCGGCACCATAGGAAGAACTGAAGTGATACGAACTTCCACCTGGCGACGACACGTTGATGATTGACCCACCAGCGCCTGCAGCAAACAACAATGGCGCTGCGTGCCACGAAGCGATGTAATGGGCACGAAGACCAATGCCCACTTGATCATCCCAAATGCTCACGGGGTGGTCCCAAAAGCCACCGCCCCAGGCCGGCGGATCGGGAATCTTGTACACGTTGTTGACCAAGATGTCGATCTTGCCGACTTCGGCTTTGACCCGTGCGAACAACGCTGCGATCTGCGCGTCATCTCCATGATCGACTTGAACGGCAATACCTTTTCCGCCTGCTTCGTTGACCATCTTGACTGTGGTGTCAATCGTGAGAGGTCCATCGCCGGCCGAACGACCAGTGATGTACACCGTTGCGCCTTTTTCAGCGAGAGCGATTGCAGTGCCGCGTCCAATACCCCGACTAGAACCAGTGACAACCGCAATCTTGCCAACAAGATCGCGACTCATGCGGTCACACCTTTGGCGGCGGTGAACTCAATGTCAAGATCGGTCAAACCACGAAGCATGAAGCTTGGGAAGTACTGATACTTGTTCGACTCTGACAACGTGATGGTGTCGATGCGCTTCGACAATTCTTCAGCGGCAACCTTGCCTTCAAGGCGTGAAAGGTTTGCACCCAAGCAGAAGTGAATACCTTTACCAAATGCCAAATTGTCACGAAGATGATCGCGCATCGGAATGAAATCATCGGGATTGTCATACAACGCTTCATCACGGTTCGCTGAAGCGAACACAATGATGATGCGCTGACCCTTGGTGAGTTGTACTCCCCCAAGTTCGGCATCCTTGGTGAGGATTCTCCACATACCTTGGGTTGGTGTCGACAAACGAAGCGTTTCTTCAAACACTTTTTCTGCTCGTGACGGATCGGCCTTCAAGGCTGCCCACTCTTCGGGGTTTTCAGCAAGCAAGCGAACCATCTCGGTCAAAGACTTGGTGGTTGTTTCGTTTCCGGCTACCAACAACTGCTGAATGATGCTCAACATTTCGGGCATATCAAGCTGTCGCTTGTCGGTTACTTCGGGATCGTCATCATCAATTGACGCGTTCAAAAGGTTTGTCAAAATGTCGTCTTGCGGATTGGTGCGACGAAGTTCAATCTGCTCGGCGAAATAGTGCTGGAACTCATTGACTCCGTACTCGGCCTGAAGGCGCTGCTCGAGAGTGATGTTGGTCCCGATACCAGCGATTGAGTCATCAGACCAACGCTTGAAGTCAGCCAAACGATCGTCAGGAACATTCAACGCCTTAGCGATCACTCGAACAGGTAACGGCACGCCGAATTCCTTGACAAATTCAATGCGACCTTTATCGATCCACGATTCAATGAGTTCGATAGTGATCTGGCGAATGATTGGTTCCATCTCAGCGATGACCTTCGGGTGGAACGCTCGGGCTACCAGGCGGCGATAACGCGTGTGATCTGGCTGATCGGCCGTCAACATCGTCGGAACGCGCGGGTAACCAGCAGCCATGACTTCAGCAAACTTCTCACGATCTGCAGAACTCAATGGCATTCCTGCACCACCGAACATTGACGAGTATGTCTGTGGGTCACGCAACACTTGCATCACGAGGTCGTGCTTAGTCACCAAATGGACGCCAAGACCTGGCACCGGATGCACAGGAGCTTCTTCACGCATTTGTGCATAGTGCGGAAATGGGCACTGCTGCGTTGAAGGATCGAATGGATTAAAGGTGCTGATATCGACGGTCATGATGTGCTCTCTCTCGGAAACGAATTGGCTTGAAACTAGATATTTGAATTACTTGCCGGTGAGGCGTTCAACAACCGGAATCACTGCATCGATCACCGAAGCGCCAAAGCTGACATAGCTAATCCCAAACCGTTCACGCCGTTCAACAATGCGATCACAAATCTCATCAACTGAACCGATCAATGCATTGGGATGTTCAGCAAAAACTTCAGGGGTCATGCCAAACATCGGAGCCATCTTGGCGCGGGTGCCTTCTCCGTCTGGAGTCACGATTGTAAAGTAAGCAGCGATCTCAATTTCGATCTGATCAAAACGAGCGCCTGCGCCATCTTTGATCCACTGAATCTTTTGATCGGTCAACTCTGCAGTTGACGAGCCGATTCCGGCGGCGCCCAACTTGCCCGATGAGTTGTTGAAGTTCAGTGACACAATGTCGGCTTCGCGTCCGGCGATTGTGAGAATTCGCTTTGCTCCTCCGCCAATCATGATTGGTGGACCCGACTTGGTGAACGGCTTAGGTACAGCTTCAAAACCCACAGCGTGAACGTGTGGCGTATCAATGTTCAATTCGCCGTCGGCAAAAGAAGCCCGCAGCAATGCAATGACTTCTTCGAAACGATCAATACGAACTCCGGCACGATCAAAAGGAATTCCGATGGCTTCATACTCACCTTGTAGCCAGCCAGCGCCGAGGCCCAGCTCGAGACGTCCCTCAGAGAAGAAGTCGAGAGTTGCGACTTCTTTAGCCAACATCACCGGACTGCGATAATCAACACACAACACCCGGCAACCAACTTTGATGGTGCTTGTCGCTTCAGCAGCAACTGCCATCGCTGGAATGGCGGCCACGGTTTGAATCGGGTGACCGGTTGCCGTTAAAGCCGGACCAGGTCCGATGATGTGATCGGCTAGGTGAAACGACGAGAAACCCGATGCCTCGGCCTTACGTGCAAGTTCGCGCCATTCTTTACCCGAGTTAGGGGCATAGGCCTGAAGTCCAAAACGAAATGGCTTGTTCATGCGGGAACCTCCAAGATCGTGACGGCACCGGTGTCACCGTTGACTTCAATCAACGCACCATTTGGGATACGCACAGTTGCGTCGGTTGCCGAAACAACACATGGCAAGCCAAGCTCGCGACTCACGATGATGGCATGACTAATCGCCGCACCAACATTGACAACGACTGCTCCACAAGACATAAACAATGGCGTCCATGCGGGGTCGGTGTTGGGAGCGATCAATACGTCACCTGGCTCAAGATCGCCTGGCTCGGTTGGGTCGAGAATCACTCGGGCTCGACCAACGTACTGACCGGTGCAACCAGGAACGCCTTGCACCACTTCACCAACTACGGCTTTGGCCGCGTTTGACTGGCCCTTCTTCTTGTATTCGCTCAATGGCGGGACGATTCCGTTCTTAATAAAGAACGGCGGTTCGAGCAGTTGCAATTCTTGCCACTGAGCGTGACGAGTCGCAAGGGTGTCTTTCATTGACGCACCTTCAAACAAGAACTGATCAAGCTCAGAGTCGAGCAATGCAAAGACGTGATGCGAATCTTTCAAAGTGCCTTCAGCGGCACGACGGCGACCAAGTTCACGAAAGGCCATACGAACTTCGTGGAGGGCACGAATGATATTGGTCTTAGTTCGTTCGCGAATTGCCATTTGTGAACTGGCGATCAATGCACCTTCGAGTTGACCAGCAAGTTCTTCGCCAAGTGGCTTGACCTTGGCACGAATGTCAGCGGTCAACGCCTTACGTTCTTCGGCCTTACGCGCGTTGCGAATCTTTGGTGATTCAGCATCAGACTGCAAACGAATACGGTCAATCACAGCAAGTGCGTATTCAGGCTTGGTTTCCCATGTGTCGGCGCTGATTTCCCATTCATTGGGACCACGCGAACCGAACTCAACGATGAACTGTGCGAAGTCGGCAACAAACTTCTTCGCGTCGGCATTACTTGAAGCCTGTAAACGACCAAGCAAACCAGCAACACCAGCGTTGAATTCTTTGCTCACTTCACTTGAAGCATTGACGCTGCGCGACAAGTCCCACATGCGGTAGCTCGGTTCGGCCGAGTCGACATCGCCAATTCCGGCGATCAACTTCATGGCAGTCTCGGGTTCGCCGAGCGCGGCGCAAACTGCGCCAAGAATTCCGGGAGCAATCGCCGAGTCAGAAGATGGCGGCGTGTGACTATCGAACAACTTGCGCAAAAGCGGCTGGAACATGCGAGCACGCGTCAACAAGCCAGCGTCAGACAAAGTGGCCAAATCCGGACGGGCTTGACGAAGAGCAATGGTCATCACTTTTTCGGCATCAACTTCGGGGATTGACGTATTTGTCATGACCCAACCCAAGTGCGCCAAAACTCCTTCGGCCATCTCGGGACGCTCATCGAGTGGGTGTGCTTCGTACGGCGGAACCTCGGGGTGATCGCCAAAGAACGCCAGGTCGAGTTGCTCGACGGTGAGCAACGGACTGCGAACTGCCTGCATGCGCACATTCGCCAAGTTGATATAGAAGTAACCAGCGAAGAAGCCACACACTTCGGGCTCACCATCCGTGAACTCGTCCAAGGTGTAGTTGCCGCCACGTACGTATCCGTCACGCCAACCGAGCAAGATGCCGTTCTCCCAGCAGAACTGCTGGCTCAAAGGGCTGGCCGACACGCTCAAAACCTCGCCCGCATTGGCACGGGTGTAGTGGGGCCAACGCTTGCTCGGCGCCCGGTCTGTCATCCAACGATCAGCCATATCAGTTCCCCCTCAGATCGGTGCTGTCGCCAGCACCGACCTAGAAACTAACCGATTGATTACTTCTGGCGCTACGCCAAACTCAGAACTTCAGTTTTTGGGTCGTGCGGTGACCTTGAGGCTGGTCAATCCACGCAAAACGAACGAGTCTCCATACGGGAAATCGTTGCCTGGTGCCAAGCGAATGTCATCTAAGTGCTCAAGCACCAACTGCAGGGCAATCCGTGCTTCAGCTCGAGCCAGACCGGCCCCAGGACAGAAGTGCTCGCCATTACCGAAAGCCAAGTGGTCTTTCACGTTGGCCCGTTCGGGGTCAATCGAATCGGGTGTCGCGAACTTGCACTCATCACGATTGGCCGAGGCAAAAACGAGCCACATGTGATCGCCAGCGGGGATCGTGGTGCCAGCGATTTCAACATCAACTTTTGCTTGACGGAACAGTCCCCCAACCGGAGCCTCACTGCGCAGCATTTCTTCAACGAAAGATTCGATCAGTTCGGGATGTTGACGGATGCGGTCTTGAAGTTCGGGGTTTTCGGCGAGACAGCGAATCATGTTGGAGATCAAATTGGTGGTTGTTTCATTGCCTGCCACCAAGAATTGCTGCAACATGCCGAGTTGCTCATCATCGGTGAGTTCTTCACCGTCAATTTTGGCGTTCGCGATATCGCACAAAAGATCGCCAGTCGGTTGAGCCTTTCGGACGGCAATTTGGCCTAAGAAGTATTCGGTGAATTCTTTTGTTGAGATCAAAAAACCGCGAACTTGTTCAACCGATGGCGAGTGGTTACCCACTGGCATCACGATGTCATCTGACCAACGCTTAAACGTCGCCAAGTCTTCGCCCGCTACACCAAGCGCGAAAGCGATGATTGTCATCGGAACGCCAACAGTGAAGGTTCGCAAAATATCGGTCTGCCCATTGGCATGAAGGTCTGCTTTGACTCCTTCCAAAAGTTTGAGTGCGACCTCGGTGATTGTTGGTTCCATAGCCCGAATGCGGTCGGGGCGAAATGCCGGATTGACTAATTTGCGTTGGCGACGGTGATCGGGCGGATCGGCATTCAACAGGACTGCCACCCGACCTCTGGTCATGGTGTTTGAACCCAAGAGAGCGGCCATGTCCGGCTCTTGCATGAGTTGCATGATGCCGTTCATCAAGGCCTCGCCTGCGGCTTGAGGGCCAGTGGGGTTCAAACTGGAGAAACGGTCGGTATCTCGCAAAATGGCACGCACGTCGTCATAACGCGTGATGATCCAGGCGCCCAAGTCGGCATTGAATTGAACCCCTTCTTGTGCTCGCAACCCCGCGAAGATCGGGTACGGGCACGCAATGGCTTCCTGCTTGCGGTGAATCAGGTCATCAATCGCTAATGATTCGCTCATTGCAGTTCTCTTTTCGTGAACTAAATCGACGTTGGGTCTGTTCACAAACTAATCGGTGGATTAGTTTGTGTACATACCCGTGGGGACGGGACCAATTGCTCTATCTAGGGGGAAATATGTCGACGACCGCCGATCACGAAATTTCAACACACCTGTCGTTTTGCCGCTTCTGCCACGCCAGTTGCCCCATCGAGGTCGATGTGCAACACGGTCAGGCAGTCGCCATTCGTGGTGTTGCCGACGACCCCATCTTTGCGGGGTACACCTGCATTAAGGGTCGTCAGATTCCTGAACAAATGACTCATCCCTCACGCTTACTCAGTTCGTTACGTCGCCGTCCCGATGGCACCTTTGAAGAAATTTCGTCGACCGATGCGATGGACGAGATCGGTGCCAAGTTGCGACACATCCTCGATACCTACGGTCCGCGTGCGATCGCGTCCTACACAGGTACCGGCGGATACCAGAACTCACTGGCTGTTCCCGTCGCTCGCTCATTCCATCAAGGCTTTGACTCCCCTTCGTTCTACACATCAGTCACCATTGATCAACCAGCCAAATCAACCGCACCGTTCCGCGTCGGTATTTGGGAAGCGGGCTATCACAACTTCAGTGATGCCGAGGTGTTGCTCGCGATTGGCTACAACCCGATGGTGTCAAGTTTCGGACCAGTCGGCGGCTTGCAAGGAACCAATCCATACGTGGTTCTGCGTGAAGCCAAGAAGCGCGGAATGAAGCTGATCGTTATTGACCCACGTCGCACCGAGTTCGCTTCGCAAGCCGATATTCACTTGGCACCTAAGCCTGGCGAAGATCCAACGTTGATGGCCGGCATCTTGAAAGTCGTGATTGACGAAGGATTATTCGATCACGAATTCTGCGATCAATGGGTGGCCGATCTTCCGCAACTCGCCGATGCCGTATCTGCGTTCACCCTTGAGTACGTTGCGCAACGTTGCGATGTGCCAGCTGACGACATCGTTGCAGCGGCCCGCATGTTTGCAACGGCCAAGAAAGGATCAAGCGGAACCGGCACTGGTCCATCCATGGCACCGCACTCAGGACTCACCGAACATTTGTCAATTGCCCTCAACACCATTTGTGGCCGCGTGAATCGTGAAGGTGACAAGCTTGAAAGTGGTTACTTCTTGTACCCAGAAACACCACGACGCGCTCAGGTGCACGCTGCTCGCCTCGCGGCGTCGGGAGCACCTTCACGCATGCGTAACTTGCGTGGTATTCGTGGCGAGATGTTGACGACAACATTGGCTGAAGAAATTTTGACTCCAGGCGAAGGTCAAGTACGCGCTCTGATCGTGAGCGGCGGCAACCCCGTTGTTGCCTGGCCCGATCAAGAACTGACACTTAATGCAATGAAGGATCTTGAATTACTCGTCGTCATCGACCATCGCATGTCATCAACTGCCGAGTTCGCTCATTACGTGGTCGCACCGACTTTGTCACTTGAGCGAGCAGATATTCCGCACTTGATGGATCGTTGGTTCCGTGCTCCGTACACCAACTACACCGATGCCATCACCGAGCGCGCTGGTGATGTTCTGAATGAATGGGAAGTCTTCTGGGAACTTGCCAAGCGCATGGGCTCAACACTCCCCTTCCCTGGTGGCGAGACACCTATGGATGTTCGCCCGACCGATGACGAGATGATCGATCTTGCCTATGCCGGTTCACGTATGCCCATGGATGAAGTGCGAGCCAATCGCATGAAGGTTCACCCCGACAAAATTATGACTGTTTCAGCAGCCGATCCCGAGTGCACTGCAAAGTTCACAGTTGCACCAGATGACATCGTTGCTGAAATGAAAGAGATCGTCGTCGAAGGAGACGGTGCTGCTGCCCTGGGTATCGATCCGTCGCTCTATCCATTCCGCTTGGTCAGCCGCCGCCTCAAGCACGTCTTGAATTCATACGGATCTGACTTGTCAGTGTTGGGCGCCAAAGGAACATCAAACTCGGCCTATATGAACCCCGACGATATGAAAGATCATGATCTGGTCGACGGTGACCTCATAGAGATCTTCTCGCCAAGGGCATCAGTACAGGGTCTGGTTGAATCTGCTCCCGATGTTCGCCGTGGAGTGATTTCAATGGCGCATTCATGGGGTGGATCATCTCTGACCGACGAAAAGGTGCGCGACATTGGTTCGCCAACAAGTCGATTGGTGTCTGTTGACAAGGGCTACGATCGCATCAACGGCATGGTCGTGCAAAGCGCTATCCCAGTCCGCATCGCAGTCGTCGAACACATCAATCGCTGACATCACAACTACTCACATCAAATTTAGGAGACACATCATGGCTCGAATCAATGTTCCCGATGGTGAAGGTTTAGAAGCCCATCGCATGTGGAAGTTGGCCCCACATATGGGCGCCGGTATGAGTGCCATGAGCGAGGCTGTGTACGTCAAATCAAGTTTGAGTGTTCGCGAACGTGAAGTCGCGCGCATGCGCATTGCTCAACTCAATCAATGCGTCGTTTGACTGAATACTCGAGCTGCATCGGCGATGCAGCAAGGATTAAGTGACGAGAACTACAACTCGGTTCAGCATTACCACGACCACCCCGATTTCACTGAACGAGAGCGTCTCGCAGCCGAATACGCAGAACGCTTTGCGATTGATCACACTTCGGTTGATGACGAACTGTGGGGACGCCTGCAAAGCGTGTACAGCGACACCGAACTATTAGAACTCACCATGACTATTGGATTTTGCGTTGGCATGGGACGCGCCTTTCAAGTTTTAGATGTGGCGCGTGACTTTGACATATTGTGGAGTCGCGAACCCGACTCAGCCCCAAACACACCCAAGGAATAGCCATGACTCCTCTCGAAACTGTGAACGCCTTTATTCAGGCGATCGAAAATCGCAACGTTGACGCAGCCATTGCTCTTGTGAGCGATAACTGCGAATACGACAATGTGCCGATGGGCAAAGTCTTTGGGCCCGAGGCCATTTCATCAATGCTTAAGCCGATGATTGAAGGATGCAGCGAAGTTGCATGGCCCGTTCATCGCGAAGCAGCAACCGGAAACATCGTCTTCAATGAACGAACCGACAAATTTCATATGCCTTTCGGCTGGCTCGAAATGCCTGTCACCGGCGTCTGGGAAGTCGTTGACGGCAAGATCACGCTGTGGCGCGACTACTTCGACCTTCAGACCTACATGAAACAACTACCCTCTACTAAATAGCTTTTAGTTAGTGGGTTTCGCCGAGGTAACTGGCCTGGATGAGGCTGCGGTCCTTGGCCATCTCGGCGGCATTACCTTCCATTGCCAATTGGCCATGGCTCAACACGTAGGCACGATCGGCAACCTGCAACGCCATGTGCACGTGCTGTTCAACGAGCAATACACCTGCACCGGTTTCATCAGCAATCGTTCGCAGAATCGGCAACAGACGCTCGACGATGATCGGAGCGAGTCCGAGACTCATTTCGTCCACCATCAACAACTTGGGATTCACCGTGAGTGCACGAGCCATTGCGAGCATCTGCTGTTCTCCACCAGAGAGCAAGCCAGCACGACGATCAAGAATTGCTTCAAGAGCTGGGAAGTAACCCAAAGCCTTCTTGATATCTGCAGAGCCTTTAGCGGCTCCGAGCTTGAGATTTTCAGCAACCGTCAACTGATAGAACAACGCGCGTCCCTCGGGAACATGGGCAAGCCCTTCACGAGCAATCATGTGTGGTCGGCGACCCTTGATTGATTTACCGAAAACTTCGATGTCTCCAGAAATAATCGGGACCAAACCAGACGCTGTGAGCAGAGTCGTGGTCTTGCCAGCACCGTTTGGTCCGAGAAGTGCAACGACTTCACCCGGATTAACTGTGAGATTCAATCCACGCACAACCGAAACACCGTTGTACCCAGTATTGAGATCCTTGATTTCAAGTAAAGCCGACATCAGTGTCCCCCCTCAGTTGCACTGCTTCCGAGGTAAGCCTCGATGACCTTTGGATCATTCTTAATTTGCGCTGGAGTTCCTTCGGCAATTTTTACGCCGAACTCAATGACGTAGATGTAATCGCACACTTCGAGCACCAAGCCCATGTCGTGGTCAACCAAGAAAATCGTGAGTCCAGCATCGATAATGCTGCGAAGGCGCTGACCGAGCTCTTGCGATTCGCTTGTATCCAAGCCGGCTGCAGGTTCGTCCATACATACGAGATCGGGACGAGCAGCAAGTGCTCGAGCTGCCGAGACCAACTTGCGCTGACCTTGACTGATCTCATTTGGATACTTCTTAGCTAAGTCGCCAATTCCGAGAACCTCAAAAGCGAAATCGACACCGCTGTGATCGCGCTTGCGTCCCGGACGAACCAAGTCGGCCAAGAAGCTCTTGGCAGTCTGTCGTTCGGCGGCCACTTGGATGTTCTCTTCGATGGTGAGATCGTCAAAGAGTTCAAGCGACTGCCAGGTACGACCAAGTCCTAAACGGGCACGATCATGAACTGGCATCGAATTAATTTCGGTTCCTTTGAAATCAATTCGACCAGTTGTGGGAACAAATCCGGTGATGCCGTCAATGAAGGTAGTTTTACCGGCACCATTTGGCCCGATCAGTCCCACCAGTTTTCCTTGTTCAACCGAAATGTCGACATTATTGACGGCCCGCAGACCGCCGAATGTCACTGACATCCCTGAAGTTGTTAATAGGTTCATGTAGCCCCCTCATTTTCCCTATTTGATTCTGACTGTTGTCTTAATAGTGCTTCTTTTCGTGCCTTACGTTCTGCTTTTTGGATAGCCACTAGACGAGGTGTGCCGGCGATACCTTCCGGATTTCGCACTGCTGTCACGATAAGTCCGATACCACCTATCAAAGTGGCATAGCCCGGGTCAATATGCAAGATATTTTCCAAGAAATTGAAGTTCAGACCATTTGGAGCGATGATTCCGGCCACCACCGCACCGCTCACACTGGCAATACCACCGAGATAGGCGAAAGCCAAGAATGTCAATGAGGCAAAGGCTCCGAAGTACTGCGGTGTCACCGAGCCAAATCGGTAACCAGATAACGCACCACCGATACCAGCGATGAAAGCCGACAAACCAAAGGCAAGCACCTTCGCGCTCGCCACATTGATACCAGTTGCCGCAGCAGCTCGTTCGTTACTGCGGACTGCCAAGAACTGACGACCTGTTGCCGAGCGACGCACGTTCACCACCATCAGGCACATAATCACCACGATGATCAAACACACCACACCAAACCACACATTCGGTGGAATGTCGTCCTTGGCCTTCAAACCAAGCACTTTGAGATTCGTATTATTCGGTCCAAAATCCTTTCCGCCGATTTCAGGCGGAGGAACTTTTAACGCTCCCGATTCACCAGCAAATGTTTTATTCCTGAAAATCAGTTGTTCGATAGCCACCGCTGCTGACAACGTAATGACCGCCAAGTTCACACCACGAACACGAAGAGCAGGAACCGCAATCAATGTTCCAAACACTGCGGCAACGAATGCTCCGATGATCGGTCCGAGCGGGAACGGAAGATCAGAGAAGTACTTCGACAAAAAGAATCCGGCTGTTCCAGCAATCGCCATTTGTGCTAGGGAGATCTGCCCGACAAATCCAACAAGCACGACCAACGAGAGCGAAATGACAATCGCCACCAATGTATTAATCATTGATTGACGCCAGTCGTAATTGAAACCAAACAATATGACAAGCGTCGCCACTGATCCAAGAATTGTGAGGGGTAACACTTTCTGCGGCTTCACCGCAAAAGGCATACGACCTAACGTCACTGCCCCGCGCACCGGCAAGGAATTTCCTCGCGCAAACATCGCAATCACAATGATGATGAATGGCAGCGCTTGCACCAACCCAGGGGCTGGCAATACTCCCGACGGAAACCACGATTGCGCTCCCTGATACTGAATCCATGCCTGAATCATCGCGATACCGATACCAGCGAACACAGTCATACCAAATGACGAGAAACTGGCCAGAAGAGCTGCACCCAACGCAGGGACAATCATTAAAGGCACGGTGATGGTATCAAGATTGGTGATCGGCGAAGCCAACACACCAAGCATGCCCGCAATCACAGTGGAAATCACCCAGTTTGCGCCAGCCAAGAAGTCGGGCGAGAAGCCAAGAACAATCGCCCCTTTTTCGTTTTCGGCTGCGGCGCGAGTCGCAAGTCCGAAACGGGTGTATTTGAACACCGCCCACAAAGCAACTGCTATCGCCACAACGACAGCAACCAAGAACAACTGGTTATTGGGGATTGCGCCTAATTCTCCGGGCAGTTTTACTTTTCCTTTGGGAAGAGGCAACTGAATTCCAGATTTGACTGTCTCACCAAAGCGCAGCCGTACAAACTCTTGTAGAACAACAAAGAGCCCAACGCTCGTCACTACCTTCGCAAGCACAGGAGCATTACGAAGAGGACGGAAGATCACGAAATGTAAAAAGAGTCCTAAGAGAATTGACAAAATCAATGCCGCTATCAATGCGGCCGGCAGCGTGATTCGATCACCGGGGAGATCAATAACTGTTGGCCAATTAGGCAAATCAAGGTTGGGTCTCGAACCATTAAACCAATTGACAACTATTTCAATGAGAGCGAGCGGATTTGGCAACGGCGGAATGTACAACTTGCCTTCGAAACGCAAACCATAAAACCAATACGCAATAAAGATTGTCACGACGCCGTTGGCGAAGTTCACGACACCAGAACCACGGTACGTCAGCACCACGCCTAGTGCGATGGCGGAAATCAGCGCACCAGTGCCCACATTCGAAAACATCGGAGCTAACTGTTTCGCATCCGTGACATACATCAACGCGAAAACCGCTACAACAACCAGCGCTACCACAACGCCTTTGCGCTGCTTAGCAAACTTGACCAAAGTCTCCACTGTTAGCTCCTGTTATTAGTTTTGGACTAGCAAAGAGGGTGTGGTGGATTTCGCAATCCACCACACCCTCTGTCGTTAAGCAACCCTCAGGTTGCTCAACGAAATATCAACCTAATTCGGCTTGAGCGTCAATCGGCTTGCCGTTGAAACCATCCATGATGGAAACATACTCAGAACCCTGTTGCTGCTGGACACCAATCTGGAATCCGCAGAGACTCGGGAACGTCGCGTTTCCGCCACACTTCTGCGGTCCAACGACACCCCAACCTGGACCGGTGAAGGCCTTAGCAGCAGATCGGAATCCTTCTGAATCAGCCGCACCGCCGTTGGCAAATTGAGCGATGGTCATCAAAGTTCCAAATGTCGGGCCACCAAAACCGGTGTACTCAAGAGTTTCTGCATCCATACCTTCAGTTGCGGCATAAGCAAATACGGCTTCGATATAGGCGTCAATGTCGGGGTTACCCGGAATGTCGTATGAGTAGCCATAGCCACCGAAGTACCAACCGTCAGGCAAGTCGGCATCGATGCCGAGCCCCTGGAGGTGGTTCTGCATCGGAACACCGAAGCAGAGACCAGTCGTGACAACTGTTGTCTCGATTTCAAGAGTCGCCAGTGCGTCATAGACCGCGATACAACTACCAACAGTCACCAACGGGTAGAAGACATCGGCGTCTTGCGCACCAGCAGCCTGAATGAGGCTGGCCATTTCGGTTGCGCCTGCGGTGTCGGCAGCAGCAACACCGGTGACTTCAACGCCAAGACTTTCAAAAATCGGCTTGGTCAACACGTTGAATGCAACCTGGCCAGACGGGTTGTCACCAAAAACAACGGCAACCTTCTTGATGTCTTTACCTTCAAGTTCACCGAGATATTTCGCGATGAACACTGTCAAACCACCGACAACACCAGGCGCACCAGGTGTGAAAGCGAATGCATCAGCAGCCAGGAACTCTGGTGTGGTCAACGGGTTCGAAATGAAGACTGGCTTCTTGCCGGAAAGACCGTCCAACAGCGGAGCGTTTCCGTTCAACATGGCGCCGGCTAAAACGACCGAGACTTGGTCATTAGCGAGCATTTCTTGGGCGCACTTCTGACCATCTTCTTCTTTGGTGATGATGCACTCTGCGAGTTCAATCGGGCGACCACCAATACCACCGAGGTAGTTGTTGATGTACCACACTGCGGCGTCAACACCAATGGAAGCTTCGGGGAAGCCAGGTGTGCCACCTTCTTGGTTGACGTAGCCCACGACATAGGGCTCGCCAGTGGCGGCGCCAGCGGTGCCTCCGATGTACTCAACAGCATGAGCCAAATTCTCGGCCGAAATCGGCGAGTCTGCCGGAGCGTCAGTCGAAGCTGGAGCATCTGACGTCGCTGGAGCTTCAGACGTGGCTGGAGCTTCAGTAGTTGTCGTTGAATCTTCGCTACAGGCGCCAACAAGCAAACCTGCAATAGCCAAGCCAGCGACAAGGCTGATCTTTCTATTCCTCATAAGTATCCCCCTATGGATGACTACGAGCCCCAGGACGGGAAACTCGTACTGTGAAGCCTGCCACACCAGACTTGGCTGATCAAATACAACGACGAAGTATCAGGTCTATTTCTTTCACGGGGGTTTCTTATGAACTTTTGGATTCACCTGACTCGCGGTAATCGCCAAAAGCCGCATCGCGTTCACTCAAGGCGGCAGTGACACCCTTGGTGACAAAAGATTGCATGTATTCCATTGACGACGGTTGATGAAAACCGAGGGCCTGAATTTCGGCGGTGGCACGGATACCTGCACGTATTCCCATGACGTCCATCGCTCGGTGAGCGGCTCGCTTGTTTAAGGCCAACAAATCGGCAGGGATCTTCGCGATGCGTTCAGCCATCGCCAAGACTGCCCCATCGAGTTCGTCAGCCGGATGGGCTCGGTTGGCAAACCCGTTAGCAACTGCCTCAACACCACTCATGGAGTCGCCGGTCAACAGAGCTTCCATGCCGCGTCGCAAACCCATCATCCAGGTTTGCCACTGCATATCGGGCGGCGACATTAAGCGAACTGGCGGATAACCGATCTTCGCGTCTTCAGCGACATACACAAGGTCGCACGCTGTTGCGAGCTCTGTACCGCCGGCCAAGCAGTACCCATGCACCTGGCCAATGATGGGTGTCGACATATCCCACATCTCGAACCAGTTGTTCACGACATGGCGCGACCACCAACCATCGGCGCGTGAAATCGAACGTTCTACATCGCTATTAGGCGAGCCGAGGTCGTAGCCCGCACAAAATGCCGAGCCCGCGCCGCGAATAATCATCACCGATACATCGCGCGCTTTATCACCTTCACGCAATGCAGTGAACAACGCACCGCGCAAATCGTCATTCAACGCGTTGCGCTTGTCCGACCTATTCAAAGTGAATCGACGAACCTTCGGTAACGGATTATCAATCAATAGCACTGGGTCAGACATATTGCTCTCCTACTTTATTTCTCTTACTTCTCCCAGTAGGGAGCGCGCAGTTTGCGCTTATTGATTTTGCCCATGGTGTTACGACCAAGGTCTTCAACAAATTCAATGGTGCGGGGGCACTTGAAGTGACTCAAACGCTCGCGACAAAAGGCCAAAACTTCTTTGGCGTCTGGAGGGTTCTTCAGGTCACGAGGAATCGCGAGCGCCTTCAGTTCTTCGCCCATTTCAGCGTGGGGAATACCGATACAGGCGACGTCCAACAAATCGGGATGTTGCACCAAGACTTGTTCAGCTTCGGCTGGATAGATATTGACTCCACCCGAGACAACCATGTCGCTGAAACGATCGGTGATGTAGACAAAGCCACCGTCGTTGACATAGCCAATCTCTCCGAGAGTAAACACACCTGGCGCGATATTGGCGGCCTTGGTCTTTTCTGCGTCATTCGGATAGATCACACCACGACCCGTCGAATCTTTAAAGAACAAACGGCCCTCAGTATTGGCAGGTACCTCGTTACCATCGTCGTCAAGAACGATGACCGAGAATGGCGGAACAGGTCGGCCGACTGAACCCGGGTTCTCGAGCCAATCAGCACTCGAGATTTGACACGTCGTGCCTACTTCGGTCGCACCGTATGCATCAGTGAAGATAAGTCCCCACCAATCGATCATTGAACGCTTGATATCAACTGGACACGAGGCTCCGGTGTGCGCAACTAACTTCATTGATGACACGTCGTACTTGGCCTTCACGTCTTCTGGCAACGCCAAAAGACGCACGAAGTGAGTCGGAACCATCACCGAAGTTTCGGTCTTGTATGTAGCGATAGCTTCAAGAGTTTGCTCAGCATCAAACTTGGCGAGAATCACCATTGGTACGCCGCGCACGAGTAAACGCATGCCGTTCAACGGACCGGTGTGATACATCGGACCGACCACCAAGTGAGTCCCGTATTCAGCAAAGCGATTCGACTTCATCCCTTCAAGGTGTTCACCCATGGTTGAGCCACCGGCAAACATCGTGGGCGGAAGTTCGGTGCCCTTTGGACGACCAGTCGTGCCCGATGTGTACAACAGGTTGGCTCGTGGCTTGACATCGAGCGGTGGATGACTCGGATCACCTTGCGCAAGCCAGTCATTCCAGTTCATGACATCTGGATGTGACACGTCCCATCCCACAATGCTGATCTCTGCGCCTTCAGAACGAGCGATCTTTGCAGCTTCAACGCCACGCTCAAGAGTTTCTGGACCGACGAACAAAATTCGTGACTCAGAGTCAACCAAGATATACGCAGCTTCCTCAGCCGTGAGGTGAAAGTTCACCGGAACCGTTGAGGCGCTTCCTAAGAGGCATCCCAAATGTGAAAATGCGGTCTCAGCCGCATTCTCAGCAAATACGGCGACGCGTCGCTTCTGACCTAGATCAGTTGACAGCGCATTGTTGGCGGTGCGATTAAGGATGTCGCCCACTTGCGCCCAGGTAAAGGCGCGATTGGGATCGCGAACCGCAATCTCCTCGGGTCGTTCACTGGCTAAATCGGAGGCAAAAACAGGCATAAGACGAAACTACGAGATCTCAGACGTCAGCAACAATGCCACGAGCAATCAATTGCTCTTTATCGTTCGTGAAGTTCGCCGAAAGATCGGCAGGGCCGCCATAGTGAACCTGCAAGAAGCGACGCGTGAACAACCATTGACCATTCACCTTGGCGTATGCATCATCGTAATGAGCGAGCAAAATCCCCGAATCGCCGTTAGCCCGACGCATTCTTTCGCTGATTGCCCAACGCCCTGTGGCTTCATTGGCCGATGCTCCAACCCAAGCATCGCCGTTGTGAACAGTTTGTACGACCGAAGAAATACCACCCATGGCGGCATACCACAGTTTGAGAATCGCCTCTTTACCTTCGACCAATCGACCTCCGCCCAAGTCCCAGACTGCGTCATCAGTCCAGCAACTGCCCCACTGCACGCCGTTGCGATGAATCACCGCATCGGCGTACCGATTAATGAGACGCTGGATGTTGACATAGTCTTCGACGCTGACGGGAGTGATTTCGCTCATAGGCATTATTTCTAGCCGAGCCAGAAGCCCTGACACGACGCCAGATAGATCGATGCCAAATAGATCTATCTGGTCTTCCACTGAATTAGGTACCGCGAAAATGCGACAAGATGAGGTGTATGAGTTCCGATCTTGATCTCACGAAGATGACCTTGCTTGACTCAGATATATCTGACTGCCCTTATGACGCTTATGGAAAGCTCCGCGCCGAGGCCCCGGTGTGGCGTGACAACGCAACGGGCATGTATGTCATTACGCGTTTTGAAGATGTGCGAATGGTGCTGAGTGACACTGAACGCTTCACCAGCGCTCGCCACCGAGGTCGCGTTGACCCACGGTCAGCCAAGATCAAAGCAATGTACGAAAAAGATGGCTGGGTGCCCGGAGCGACGCTCGCCGCCCGCGATGATCCCGAACACCGCGAAATGCGTGCTCTGTTCAATCATGCCTTTCGTCCATCGA
>ENA-ORFA01000329-ORFA01000329.1-marine-metagenome-genome-assembly--contig:-NODE-329-length-20720-cov-4.276171_pt1 | contig 20720 bp, 17 predicted proteins | sample MGYA00248621_ERZ508587 | MGnify/ENA primary metagenome ERZ508587 (study PRJEB26250, sample SAMN06266239) | marine metagenome | isolation source: Columbia River Estuary | place: USA:Columbia River Estuary... | reverse complement strand
CATTGCGAGTTGCGCAAACGTTGCGCCAAGTTGCTGAGTGCCTCGTTGGCAATATGGCGTGGCCTGAAGTCAACATTCACAAAGCACTTGATGAGCCGTCTGAGAAAATTCCTGATTTGTCTGATGTGCGTGGGCAGGCCGCAGCCCGGCTTGGTCTTGAACTTTCTGCTAGCGGAGGTCATCACTTGTTGTTGGTTGGTCCACCTGGTTCGGGAAAAACAATGTTGGCGCAACGACTGCCCGGCATTTTGCCGTTGCTCGATGACCAAACCGCACTTGAAGCGACGATGATTCGTTCGGCTGCCGGCGAACCACTTCCACCAAGCGGATTGATCACCCGACCACCGATTCGTATGCCACATCATTCGGCGAGTGCGGTATCAATTGTCGGTGGTGGGTCGGCTTCGATGCGTCCTGGTGAAGTTTCGTTGGCCCATGGGGGAGTCTTATTTCTGGACGAACTAGGAGAATTTGCCCCATCGACTCTTGATGGACTTCGCCAACCACTTGAAGAAGGTGTCGTGCGGGTAGCACGAGCGAACACACGCCTGTCGTTGCCGGCACGATTTACGTTGATCGGTGCAACTAACCCATGTCCTTGTGGAGGTGGTGCTCCAGGTTCGTGTGAATGCGATGAAGCGGCACTTGCTAAATACCGCCGCCGCTTCAGCGGCCCGTTTCTCGATCGATTTGACGTTCGCGTTTTGGTGCACCGTCCCGGTGTCGACGAGTTACTCGGCGATGATCTAGGTGAGAACACCGAATCAGTCGCGCAACGAGTTGTGCGAACGCAGTCAATCGCACTTGAACGTCAAGGCATGTTGAACGCCCGATTATCTGGAGAATTACTCGATCAATTCGCTCCAGTTTCTGATTCGGGGATGAGCCTTTTACGAAATGAATTAGAAATTGGGCGCCTGACCGGACGTGGCTTACACCGAGTGCGTCGTGTCGCTCGAACTTTGGCCGACCGCGATATGCATGAGGGCGCAATCACCGATCGGCATATTGCTGCGGCGCTCGCCCTCCGTGCGCGCATCGCACCACGTCGCGGTGACGATTTGCGCCAAGTGGTCTAGAGATGTCGGATGATTCTCACAAGATCGCAGCGACTCAGATCGCGATGTTGCCGTGGATGACGCCCAAACGTCTCCGAACTTTGTTGTCAATGGGTGATCCCCAAGAAATCAGATTGATCTTGAGTCAATGGTCGTCGCAACAACGAGCACCGATGGTTGATATTGCGGCGCATATTCACGCTCTGCTCACAACGCGCTGCTCTCAGAAGGTGTTGCGCCTGCTTGGTGATGTTTGGTGTGAGGCTCTCAACAATTCTGTCGATCTTCCCGAATCTTTGACAACGATGGATCTGAACGTTTTCGGGAGTGCCAACTACCCGAGTCAGTTGATTGACGATCAGAATGCTCCACCTTTGTTGTACTCACGAGGCGATCTTGATCTGCTTCAGCGTCGACGAGTCGGAATTGTTGGCACACGTAATGCGACCGAGCATGGGCGCAGCACCGCGTTCACTTTTGCCAAAGTGTTGTCACGTCATGGAGTCGCAGTGGTTTCGGGTTTGGCGCGCGGAATTGATGCCGCAGCACATCGTGGAGTGTTGGCGGCAGTCAAAGAATCGACAGACAACGCCGGCCCCATAGCGGTTGTTGCGACTGGTCTCGACGTGGTCTATCCGCGTGAGCACGTCGGTTTATGGAACGAAGTCGGAGAAAGCGGATTATTGCTTTCTGAAAATCCTCCGGGAACCGGACCATTGCCATTTCGCTTTCCGTTGCGTAATCGCATCATTGCGGGATTGAGCGAGGTCTTGCTTGTCGTTGAGTCACGTCTTGACGGCGGATCATTGATCACTGTTCGTGAGGCGCTTGCTCGGGGAGTGACAGTGATGGCCGTTCCGGGAGCGACATCAACCAAGGCGGCGCAGGGAACAAATATGTTGATTCGTGATGGGGCGCTCGTTGCGCTTGAGCCCGATGATGTGCTGATGGCGCTTGGCCTCGACACTCGTCGACAAGTAGAACATTTTGATAGTCGCTTACTGCCGGTCGGAGCAGATTCGGGTGTGCTCGATCTGATTCGATCCGATCCACTCACACTGAACGACATTGCACGACTAGCCGACGAAAAGCTCGCGATGTCATTTGGCGATGTCGCTCTCAGTCTCGGCCGGCTTGAAGCCCAGGGTTGGTTGATGTGTACTGCGGGCTGGTTTGAACGAATAGGTGCCCGATAGGGGTCGCATCGACTCTGTACTCTGAAGATGTGAATGAGCCGATCAACACAACCTGGGGAGTCGACGACTTCATTGGTTCGTTGACGTCGGTGTCCGAAAATACTTTGGCGGCATATCGCAGTGACCTTGTTGATTTTGCGACCTGGGCCGAACGGGGTTTGGCCGATTCTCCCATCCAAGTTGATCGTTTAATTCTGCGTCGTTATCTGGCATATCTCGGTTCGCGTTCGTACGCCAAGCGCAGCATTGCGCGTAAGGCCTCATCGTTGCGACGATATTTTTCGTGGGCACGACGCACTGGTTTAGTTGAGATCGATCCCGCTGTGGCATTGCGCGCGCCAACGGGCGAAGGCCGTTTGCCACGAGTTCTTGACGGGCCCGAATTACAGACGTTGCTTGAGCCAATCGACATTGACGAAAGCGAACCCTTGTGGCGCCGTCGCCGCAATGATGCATTGCTCGAAGTTCTGTACGGAAGCGGATTGCGCGTGAGCGAACTCTGCAATCTTGATATCGACAGTGTCGACCTCAAGCGAAGTGTTGTCACGGTGTGGGGCAAGGGCGGCAAAGAGCGCCGAGTCCCGATGTCACTTGCCGCAGTCGAGACCATTCGTGACTGGTTGAAATCGCGCCTCGAGGTTGTCGGGGACGAATCTGGGGTTGCGCTGTTCTTGAATGCCCACGGCAAGCGCCTCGGCACCCGCGATGTTCGACGGGTCCTCGATGAACGGTCGATTAACCCCACTCATCCCCATGCGTTGCGCCATACATATGCCACGCATTTGCTGGACGGCGGGGCCGATTTGCGGTCGGTACAAGAACTTTTGGGCCACAGTGACGTCGCCACGACTCAGCGATACACGCACGTCAGTAAAGAGCGTCTACGGTCGGTGTATACAAGTACTCATCCTCGGGCCTGAAGGCCCGACCATGAAGCATCTTTATCACCATGACCGAGCCTGAAAAAAACTCCGACAATCTGGATGCCCCAGTAGAGAAACCGTCGCGTACAACCCCGGCGATTGAACGCGCGTGGGTGCGCTGGGTCGAAGAACGCGATGAGTCGGCTCGCGACCAATTGATTGTGCACTATTCGCCACTCGTCAAGTTCGTCGCTGGTCGTGTTGCCGCTGGTTTACCTGCAGGTATTGATACTGGCGAACTTAATGGCACTGGTGTCTTCGGTTTGATGGATGCGGTTGATCGATTTGATCCGAGCCTCGGATTCAAATTTGAAACTTTCGCGGTGCCGCGAATTAAAGGTGCAATTCTTGATGGATTGCGTGCTCTTGATTGGGTGCCTCGTTCGGTACGTTCACGTTCACGCCAAATTGAAACTGCAGTTGCCAAATTAGGTAACGAATTCAAACGCGCCCCAACAGATGAAGAGATATGTGCCGAACTCGGAATTGATACCGATGAACTGCATAAGTGGTTGTCGACCATTTCAGTAGCAAACGTTGGCCCACTTGATCATGTTGTCGGTGGTAGCGATGGTGAGCAACGACAACTGCCGGCGTCGCCCGATCAGGGCCCAGACGCAATTGTTGAAGATCAAGAATTGCGGCAAACGATGCGTTCTGAAATTCGCGGTTTACCCGAGCGTGAACGCACTGTGGTCGCCTTGTATTACGACGAAGGAATGACCTTGGCCGAAATTGGTTCGGTTCTTGGCGTCACCGAAAGTCGAGTGTCGCAAATTCACTCGAAGGCAATCATCATGCTGCGCGCCCGAATGTCGGCAGCTGGCGTTTAGGGCCAAGCCCGAAATCTCCGTAACGGCCGATCATTGCGCACAGTGTTCGGTGATTGTTTTTTCTTTACTTCTGTCGGTTCAATGTTTGCTCGCTCCCGTTCAGACGCCGGTGGCATTTCCCTATGTCGAACCGCCGTGCGAGTTTTGCGCGGGGCGTCGGACGATCGATTTCGCGCAGTCGGTCGGCCAATCGGTAGTTGCGCCAATTGTGGGTCGCATCACATTTGCCGGAACCGTGGTCGACCAGGGGTACGTCACGATCGATCCAAGTCCTGGCACGGGATACGGTCCCGAAGTGCTGATCACCGTGGGCGGTCTCGTGATCGATGCAAACATCGTGTCGGGGCGAAATGTGCAGGTCGGGGAGCGGATTGGTGTATCCAACGGACTCATTCATCTCAGTATGCGATCCATTCGAGAAGGTAAGTCGGCTCGCTACGTTGACCCCACTGCGTATTTAGGCCGGCGCCGTCCTCGTGTGCGACTCATTCCGTACTCGGGTTTTGGCGCCCGGCGAGCTCAGATTGGTCTGACTTGTCCGGCCTCTTTTGGCAGGTGAGATGGCAGATTCGGGCAAAGCCCCGCTAGTCTTTGACACGCAAGAAACAAGTTCTTGCAGAAAACCACAACGCATGGTCCTCATCCTGCGGTCGTCACTTTGTGATGCGAGGTCCCGTGCCCCTAACCGCAGAATCAGGAGGACAGTGCTATGGCCATCGTCACGATGCGTCAACTTTTGGAAGCCCGAGTTCATTTCGGCCACCAAACCCGTCGTTGGAACCCCAAGATGCGTCGCTTCATCTTTGGTGAGCGCAACGACATTTACATCATCGACTTGCAGCAGACCCTCGAGCGCATCGAGACCGCTTACGCATTCGTGCGTGACTTGGTCGCCGGTGGCGGTTCGGTTCTGTTCATCGGTACCAAGCAGCAAGCACAAGATCCGATTGCCGGCTTCGCCGAAAAGTGCGGCATGCCGTACATCAACGAACGTTGGTTGGGTGGAATGCTCACTAACTTCGAAACGATTCACAAGCGCGTGCAGAAGATGCTCGAACTCGAGCGTCTCCAAGAGACCGGCGATTTCGCTTTGATGCCGAAGAAAGAAGCTCTCTTGAAGAGCCGCGAATTGGCCAAGTTGCAGAAGAACCTCAGCGGTATTCGCCACATGACCAAGCGCCCGCAGTGTGTCTTCATCATTGACACCAAGAAAGAACACATTGGCGTGACCGAAGCGAACAAGCTTGGTATTCCGATCGTCGGCATCGTTGACACCAACGTCGATCCCGATCTCATTACGTTCCCGATTCCGGGTAACGACGACGCAATTCGTGCCAACGAATTGATGTCAAAGATGATTGCTGAAGCAGTCATCGAAGGTCGTTACATCGCATCGAAGCGCAATCCTGGTTTGGTTGCCCCCGAAAAGAGCGACGCCGAAAAGGCCGAGTTCGCTGCCAATCAAGCAACTGCTCGTACGCAGGCTGCTGCTGCACAAGCCGAGCGCGAAGCTCGTCTTGCTGCGACAAAAGCACCTGCTGCCGATGCATCAGTTGAAGCCCCTGCCGTTTCTTCCCCGGAGGCCTGAGAAATGTCGTTTACAGCCAAAGATGTTCAGAGTCTGCGCCAGTCCACTGGCGCCGGCATGATGGATTGCAAGAAGGCCCTCGAAAATAACAATGGCGACATTGAAGAGGCCAAGCAGTGGTTGCGCGAAAAGGGCTTAGCTGCATCAGCAAAGCGCGATGACCGCGACAACAACCAAGGCGTCGTTGCTCTCGTTGTTACTAACAATGTTGGTGCCATCGTCAAGCTCAAGTCAGAAACTGACTTCGTTGCCGGTAGCGATCAGTTCAAGGGTGAAGCTCAGGCTTTAGCCGAACTTGTTGCGGCAAAGGGCGAAGCAGCTGTCGCTGAGCGGGCAACAATTCTTGATGACCTCAAGATCGTTCTCAAAGAGAAGATTGAACTCGGTGAAGTTGTTCGTATCGAAGCTGCCGCTGGCAACATCGTCGACAGCTACCAGCACATCCAAGGTGGACGTGGAGTCAATGCTGTGCTCGTCGAAATTGAAGGCGGTTCAGTTGAACTCGCTCACGACATCGCTGTGCACATTGCGTTCGCTCGCCCCAAGTACTTGAATCGTGAAGACATTCCGGCCGATGTTCTTGAAAAAGAAAAGGCCACCCTCGAAGCGATTAGTCGCAACGAAGGTAAGCCCGAAGCTTCTTTGGCCAAGATCGTCGAAGGCCGGATCAGCGGATTCTTCAAAGATGTGTGCTTGGTTGAACAGCCATATGCCAAAGATGACAAGCAGTCGGTCACCCAAATTTTGGGCGGCGCGAAGATCATTCGTTTCGCTCAAGTAGAGATCGGCTGATTGATCATGGCCGGAACTGACGCTGGTTCATCCCGTCAGGCCGACCGTCCCGCATGGAAGCGGGTCGTGCTAAAACTGTCGGGCGAGGCTTTGGCCGAACCGACTGGTTTTGGACTTGACAATGGTGTGCTACATCAAGTCGCAACCGAAATCAAAGATGTCCGCGAGAATCTGAAAATTGATATTGCGGTTGTCGTTGGTGGCGGAAACTTCTGGCGTGGACTCAAGGGCGCTGGTCAAGGTATGGACCAGGCTCAGGCCGACTTCATGGGCATGATCGCCACCGTGATGAACGGCTTGGCGTTGCAAGACGCACTTGAACGAGTCGGCCAGCACAGTCGGGTCATGACCGCCATCGAAATGCCCAAAGTTGCTGAGCCCTATATCCGTCGACGCGCCGAGCGCCACATGGAAAAGGGTCGCGTCGTGATCTTCGCTGGTGGAACAGGCAACCCGTTCTTTACAACAGATACGGCCGCAGCCTTGCGGGCCGCCGAAATCGATGCTCAGGCCATTTTGAAGGGCACCCACTCGGGAGTGGACGGCGTCTACACCGCCGACCCCAAACTCGATCCCACGGCCACCCGTTACGACCGAATTTCCCACAAAGATGTGATCGAAAAAGAACTTCGGGTCATGGATGCCACCGCCATCGCCTTTTGTCGAGACAACAAAATCCCGATCGTCGTCTTTGACGTGAGCACCCCCGGAAACATCAGATCCGTTCTTGAGGGTCAAGCCATAGGTACGCTGGTCGGGTGACTGACGACATTTTGCTCGAAGCCATCGACAAGATGGACAAAGCCGTCGAGCACGCCCAAGTTCAATTCACGACGATCCGCACCGGTCGGGCCACGCCTGCTCTCGTCGAAAAGCTCATCGTGAATTACTACGGGGCCGATGTTCCGTTACAACAATTGGCTGGTTTTCAGGTTCCTGAGGCCCGCACGCTGGTCATTAAGCCCCACGACCGTGGATCATTGAATGCCATCGAAAAGGCCATCCGCGACAGTGATCTCGGAATGTCCCCGTCAAACGACGGAGTCATCATTCGGCTCAATTTCCCGATGCTGACCGAACAACGTCGCCGGGACTACGTGAAATTGGTGAAGAATATGGCTGAGGAGGGTCGAGTCGCCGTACGAAATGTGCGACGAGATGCCCGTAAACAGCTAGAAACAGCAGAAAAAGACGGGGAAGTTTCAGCAGATGAACTAGATCGGGCTGAAAAAGAACTAGACAAGATCACACACGATCATGTTGAGCACATCGACAAGGCCGTGCAACGTAAAGAACAAGAACTTCTGGAAGTCTGATAGGACGGGACCATGAGCGATGACATGTGGCGCAAGGGTTCTGGCTCAGGCCAGGACGATGAATTCGAAGACTTCGGCGAACTCCGTTTCGCCGACGACGAAGGTGACGATGAGCCGGCTCCCTTGAGCTTTGGCGACAACGACACTGGTTCACTTCCGCATTGGACCGAGAAGCCCACGGGTGAGTTGCCGCGATTGTTCGGTGATGATCCTTCAGGCTCAGTGTCACGTCCGATTCCGCGTGACCCGTCGCGCGATGTGTCGCGAGAAGTTCCCCGCGACAGCGCACCCGTCGACGAAACTGGCGAAGTTGATGTGTGGGGTTCTTACTCCGGAACGGCTCCTCGTCCCATCCCCGATCGTCCTTCAGGTGCAACTGCTCGTCCTGATGATTCGGGAAGTAGTGGTCGTCCGCGCGTTCGTCTCGGTGAACAGACTGGCGGAACGCGTCGTGATGACACCACCGGTACTTCAACGCGTCCAATTCCGAATGTGCGACGCGACGACACCGCAGGTACGAGCGGAACAAGTCGCACCGGCCGAATTTCGATTAGTACTGATGACACACAAGGTCGTCCCGTCACCGGTAGTCGTCCCCGTCCAACCACCGAGCGTGGACCGCGCCCGCGTCCCGATGCGCAACCACGTGAACGTGGTCAACGCAGCGTTCCAGCCCGTCCTGGGGTCGCTGGTCGTGACATGCCAACAGCAATCGCTGTTGGGCTTTTGATGGTTGCTGCGTTTATTGCGGCGCTTCTTTGGAAGCCCGTTGCAGTGCTGGCCATTGTCGTTTTGGTCTGCGGACTTGCCGCTGTTGAATTCTTTGAGAAGGTTTCAGACAAGGGATATCGACCAGCTTCAATCGTCGGTATTACTGCATCAATTTGTGCACCGTTGGCCGCTTACTGGGTGGGCGATGGCGCGTTGCCGTTGGTCTTCACATTGGCGCTGATGGCCTCGGCAGTTTCATTCGTCGGCGCAACAAATATTCAGGCGAGTCCGATGCCCAATATGGCCATCACCTCGCTCGGAATGTTGTGGATCGGAATGATGGGTTCGTTTGCTGCACTCTTGGCTGGCGTCTCCAATGTTCCTGGCCTTGCCAACGTAGGCACAGACACCTTGTTCATTGTGGCTGTCGGTGTGATTGCCAATGATGTTGGCGCATTGTTCGTCGGATCATCGGCTGGCAAGACCCCATTACGTGCTTGGATCAGTCCGAACAAGACTGTTGAAGGCTTGATGGGTGGATCACTCGCAACGTTGATTTCAATGTGGATCATTAGTTTGCAAAGCGACACCTGGAACAACATCGGCGAACTGTTGATGCTGGCGATATTGGTCGCAGTTCTTGCTCCGCTCGGAGATTTAGTCGAGAGCATGTTCAAGCGCAACCTTGATATCAAAGACTTCGGCACTGTCATTCGTGGCCACGGCGGAGTCCTTGATCGTTTTGATGGATTCTTATTTGTCTTGCCGGCTGCTTACTATTTGTTGATGGTGCTCCAGCCGTACGCTTCGTGATGTGAACGGTGAGTACCGTTCGCATTTCAATAGCTGGTAGTTCTGGTTCGATTGGTACGCAAACACTTGATGTTGTGCGTGCCGAGAATCTTCGATGTGCGCAAGGCCTTTCTGATATTGAATACATCGTCAGTGGTTTAGGTCTTGGGTCAAATATCGATGTGCTCATTGCACAGGCCCGCGAATTCAAGCCGAGCGTTGTTGCGGTTGCTGATATTTCGCGACATAAAGAAGTACAAGCCGCACTCCCAGGCGTCACCGTCGTGCGCGATATGGCCGACCTTGTGCGTGATGCTGACGTCGTTGTTAATGCGGTCGTCGGATTTGCTGGTTTGCCAGTCACGCTAGAAACTTTGCGCCAAGGAAAACGATTGGCGCTAGCAAACAAAGAATCACTCATCGCTGCTGGTCCAGTAGTTCAGCCCTTGCGTTCGGTGCCTGGTGCCGAAATTGTCCCTGTCGACAGTGAACATTGCGCAGTGCACCAGTGTTTGCGCTCGACAGTGCGACCAGGTGTTGAAGTTTCGCGCATCGTTCTGACCGCAAGCGGCGGTCCATTCAGAGGTCGCACGATTCAAGATTTGGCTGAAGTGACAGTTGAACAAGCTTTAGCTCACCCCACGTGGAGCATGGGTCCGAAAATTACGATCGACTCGTCGACGCTGATGAATAAAGGATTAGAAGTCATTGAAGCGCATGAACTTTTTGGTGTGAGTTACGACCAGATCGAAGTTGTTGTTCATCCACAATCTGTGATTCATTCAATGGTTGAGTTCACTGATGGTTGCACCATGGCGCAGTTGAGCATGCCCGACATGCGACTACCCATTGGTTACGCCCTGGCGCATCCGAATCGCATCGGTACGCCGTTTGGTCGCATCGATTGGTCGACATTGACGCATCTTGATTTCAGTGCACCCGATACATCGACGTTCCGTTGTTTGTCGTTGGCATATCAAGCAGGTCGTGCAGGTGGCACGGCGCCGGCGTTTCTGTCGGCCGCCAATGAAGTGGCGGTTGAAGCATTTTTGGCCGGATCATTGAAATGGCCCGATATCGCGGCCGTGGTTGACGCGTCATTACAGGCCCATGTTGCGACTGATGGCACGCTGTCAAGCGCCGACATCATCGAAGCCGACCGCACAGGACGCGAAGTTGCGCATAAAGTGCTTTCTCAATGACGCTGTATCGATCTTTCCGTGACGAGATGATGGCTGGTGGGGCCGTTGATGAGCCTGGCGCCGGTCCCAAGTCACCGCGTCAATCGGTTGCCGTGATTTCGGGTATCACTGTCGTTGCCTTGTTGATTTGGTTGGGAATGAGCAACAAGTGGAGCCTGGTATTAGTCGCTGGCCTATTGATCTCAGTCTTCCTGCACGAACTCGGTCACTTCGCAACTGCTGGCTGGGCTGGCATGAAGCGCACCCAATTCTTCATGGGCTTTGGACCAAAACTCTGGAGCACTCATCGCAATGGCGTCGAGTACGGAGTTCGAGCTTTGCCGCTTGGTGCATTTGTGCGCATCGTCGGCATGAACAATCTTGATCCAGTTGAAGCAGGCGACGAAGACGTTGCGTATTCATCGAAACCATATCGTTGGCGCATGTTGGTCATCACCGCCGGATCAATCATGCACATCATCATCGCGATTCTGATCATGATGTTTGTGTACAGCTTTGGTGGTCGTTATCAAGAGACCGGGATAGTCAAAGTATTTGCAGTTACTGAAGGTTCTCCAGCTGCGGCCGCTGGCATCGGACTTGGAGACGAGATTGTTTCGGTTAACGGAACAATGTTGGCGTCATCGGATGACTTGAGAAGTACGGTTCGCTCGTTGCAAGCAGGTGACGAAATCACGGTGGTCTACACAGAAAACGGCACTGGTGATAACGGCTCAGAAAAAGCCGTCAATGTTGTGTTGGCTCAACATCCCACCGATGACAATCCAGGTATCGGGTACTTGGGAGTTGGTACCGATAGTTACGGTCGCGAGAAGCTGGGTCTCATTTCTGCTTCGGGTCATGTCGCAAGCGATTTGTGGAGCGGCATGGGCAGCACAATTTCAGGAATCGGAACCGTCATAAACCCGTCTAATCAATGGACGCAACTGACCGACGAAAACGCCGACCCCATGAAGCGTCCAACCACTGTGGTCGGTATCACACAGGTCGCTGGCGATATAGGTAATCGAGATGGGTTGTTCGGAGTCCTTGAAGTCTTGGCATCAATCAACGTTTTCGTCGGACTCTTCAACTTGCTGCCGTTGCTGCCCTTTGATGGAGGTCATGCCGCAATTGCGACCTACGAACGAATTCGCAGTCGTAAGAATCGCATGTATCGCGCCGATGTCGAAAAGATGTGGCCAGTCACTGTGGTTGTTTTGACGCTTTTGCTGTTTTTAACTTTCACTGGTTTGTATCTCGATATCACGCGACCGTTCTAAACACTGACAGAATGTAACTAATGTCAACCTCCGCTGGTTCGCTCAACAATCGCCGCCCCACCCGTCAAATCATGGTGGGCAAAGTCCCCGTAGGCGGGGGAGCACCGATCACGGTGCAGTCGATGACGATCACCAAGACCGCCGATGTTGAAGGCACCTTGCAGCAGATTTACGCATTGGCGGCTGCAGGTTGCGACATTGTGCGCTGTACATGTAACGAGATCGAGGCCGCTGAAGGTCTTGCGCAAATTGTGCCTCGTTCGCCAGTTCCGATCATCGCCGACATTCACCATCAATACAAGATGGCGCTCGCAGCGATGGAAGCCGGTGTCCACGGTCTGCGTTTGAACCCGGGCAACATCCGTCGACCCGAACACATCAAGGCAGTGGCATCTGAAGCAAAAGATCGCGGCATACCGATTCGTATTGGTGTGAACGGTGGTTCGCTCGATCCCGAGTTGTATGACAAGTACGGCGGCAAGGTGACCCCCGAAGCAATGGTTGAATCGGCGTTGCGCGAGATTGCGTACTTTGATGAAGTTGGTTTTGATCAGATCAAGATCAGTGTGAAGGCATCAAACGTTCCGCTCATGGTCGAGGCGTATCGCCAACTCAGCGAGGTCACCGATTATCCGCTTCACCTTGGTGTCACCGAAGCTGGTCCCTTGCCCAACGGTTTGTTAAAAGCAACTGCTGGCATTGCCGCACTGTTGCTCGAAGGCATCGGCGACACGATTCGTTACAGCCTCACCGCAGATCCTGTTGAAGAAGCACGCGCTGGTCGTCAGTTGCTTGAAGCGCTTGGTCTGCGCGAACGAAAGAACGTTGATCTCATTGCCTGCCCAAGTTGTGGTCGCGCCGAGATTGATGTGATTGATGTAGCAAATCGTGCGATGAAAGCTTTTGGCGAGCGCCAAATTCCGTTGCAGGTTGCCGTGATGGGTTGTGTCGTGAACGGACCCGGCGAAGCGCGTGAAGCCGACCTAGGTATTGCCGCTGGCAACAAGCGCGGTCACTTGTTTGTGAAGGGTCGCAACGTTGCTGTTGTTCCCGAAAGTGAAATGGTTGAAGCATTGGTCGAATGGGCTGAGTTCATTCACGAGCATGGCGCAGAAGCCGCGATCGCTCGAGTTGATACCGAAAAAGCCGAACGTGAAGCGGCAAAAGATCGCTCAATGTTGCTTGATGCCCAAGGTGATGATGTCAATCGCTCGCAAGAACGCATCGTCGAGATCCGCAAAAAGAGTTAGTCGGTCAGAGATCTAACTGTTTTCGGTGACTCTGAAAAGAGTTGCTTTACCGTGCAAGGTAATTTCTTCGCCTGGTGCGAGATAACAAACTTCGCCGCGGTGCAACAGATTGGTGGCGCCGACTCCGCACAATGTGAGTTCACGGGTGCGGGCTCGCAAAGTTTCGGTGCCGTCAATTTGATGGACCCACAATGTGAATGGCGCATCGGGAGTTTCGTATTTCCATAACCGACCAGCTTCAGTTTTGGCAACGGGAACGGCGCGTAAAATCGGATCGGGTAATGGCTGTGGCACAACGGTCGCAAGCAGTTCATTGACATCGACGTGCTTATTCGTGAGGCCACACCGCACCACATTGTCGCTTGATCCCATGACTTCGATACCAGTGCCACTGAGATAGGCGTGCAAGTTGCCAGGATCAAGATAGAGCGCTTCGCCGGCTTGCAACGTGAGGTAATTCAAGAGCAGCGTTGCAATCACTGCTGGATCATCGGGGTACGCGACGGCCAGACGAGTGACCCATTGAGCGCTCGGTGAATCGTGATTTTGGCAGGCGTCAATCACGTCTTTCATCAGTACTTGAATTTCTTGGCCACCGCCGAATAGGTAACGCATGGTGTGGTCGAGATCGTGATCGGCCAACAGGCGAGCGATGATTGAAGCGCCACCTCCAATTGAGTGCAAGAGTTCAACAGTTGCGACAGGTTCGCGAAATCCGCACAATGCTTCAAATGGTCCGAGTGCACAAATGAGTTCGGGTTTGGCAAATGGATCGCGATAAATACGTCGCGAGTTACCGACCGGAATATTGAGTCGATTTTCGCGGGCGTATCCGGCCTTGGCTTGATCGGACGAAGGATGGCTCTGCAATGACAACGGTTCAGCAGCAGCAAGTACCTTCAACAAGAATGGCAATTCGCCAGCGACCGAAAGCAACGGAATTGAATGACCGTCGGTGTCGTCGGCTCCGCTGCGGCGCAATGCTGCCTCTGTTGCATCGTCGACCCGCAAAATTTTTGATGCGCCACCTAAATGAGTTCCGAACCATAGTTCGGCCCACGGACGACCATCAGGTTCAATGTCGAGCATTCGGGGGATCGAGGTGAGATGACCCCATGAATAATGTTGTACGACGCCTCGCACTAACTTCATGGTCAGTTCCCTGACCGCCCACAGATTGAACGTAACGTCGCCACCGCTTCACCGATTGCAACATCGCTACGTTCACCATTGGCACGATTGCGAACTTCAATGACTCCATCGGCAAGACCCTTGCCAACAACAACGATGGTGGGCACACCGATGAGTTCGGCATCTTTGAACTTCACACCAGGCGACACCGAAATGCGGTCGTCAAGCAGAACACGAATCCCTGCGGCTTCGAGTTCGTTAGCGATGCGTTCGCCTTCTTCGGCGATGGCATCGGCGCCTTTGCTGGCAATGACAATGTGTACATCAGCAGGTGCAACTTCACGTGGCCAGCACAAGCCCATATCGTCAAGGGTTGCTTCGGCGATAGCGGCAACTGCACGCGAAACGCCAATGCCGTAACTTCCCATAGTGACAACAACTTGTTTGCCGTTTTGGTCGAGCACGGTGAGATTCAGTGCTTCGGCATACTTGCGACCCAATTGGAAAATGTGGCCGATCTCAATGCCGCGCGCCATTTCCAGTACACCAGTTGCATTTTTGGCGGCGCACGTTGGGCAAGCGTCGCCAGGTAGTACTTCGGCGGCTTCAATGGTTCCGTCGGGCGTGAAGTCGCGGCCACACACCAAGCCAACAACGTGATTGCCGGCCTTGTTTGCGCCAGTCACCCAACTCGTTCCTGTTGAAACGCGGGGATCCACGAGGTATCGAATCTGTGATGAAGATGTTGAACCGAGCACATCGGGCCCGATGTAACCCTTCACAAGTGCGGGATAGTTGGCGAAGTCTGCTTCGGTAAAAGCATCAGGTTCGGCGGGGCCAACTTGCGCTTCGACGCGCTTCATATCTACTTCACGATCGCCCGGTAAACCAATCGCCAATGGTTCGCGTCGACCATCGGGATGGCGCAACATGATGATGACGTTCTTCAGCGTGTCGCTGGCAGTCCAAGGAGTTGTTTTGCCGAGTGCACCGTTGATATCGGCGCGGGCATTTAACAAATCAACAAGTGTTGCGATAGTTGGCGTGTTGGGTGTGTCGACAACTTGCGAAGGTGCTGCTTGTGAAAAATCAATTGCTGCTGGTGTCGGCACGGTGACGGCTTCGGTGTTGGCGGCGTAACCACATGTTGTGCATCGCACGAATGTGTCTTCACCAACTTCGAGCGGAGCTAAAAATTCTTCGCTCTTTGAACCACCCATGGCTCCTGACATCGCCGAGACGATGACGAAGGGAAGGTGTAGACGTTCAAAGGTTTTGATGTAGGCGGCGCGGTGAGCTTCGTAACTTGCGGCCAAGCCCGCGTCATCGATATCAAAACTGTACGAGTCCTTCATGACGAACTCACGTCCGCGTAACAGGCCAGCTCGGGGACGAGCTTCGTCGCGGAACTTGGTCTGAATTTGGTAGATGCTCAGCGGAAGATCTTTGTAACTGCTGTAGAGATCTTTGACGAGGAGCGTAAACATCTCTTCGTGGGTTGGGCCGAGTAGGTAGTCGACGCCTCGACGGTCTTGGAGGCGGAACAGGTTGGGTCCGTATTCGGTCCAACGATTGGTGGCCTCGTACGGCTCACGGGGGAGCAGGGCCGGAAAGTGGACTTCTTGGAAACCCGCGGCATCCATTTCTTCGCGCACGATGCGCTCGACATTGCGATAGACGTTCCAGCCGAGGGGGAGCCAGGTGTAGCCACCAGGAGCCGCACGACGGATATAACCAGCCCGAACCATGAGTTGGTGACTCGGGACCTCGGCATCGGAGGGATTTTCGCGCAAAGTGCGGACGAACAGGCTGGATAAACGCAACATTCCGTCAGGCTACTTGTCGTGATGAGTCAACTGAGGGAGATCACTCGTGTCGGTTAGCGCTCGCATTCTTGTATGATGGAGCGGTCTGAAGAGAATTTCCATTCCGGTGGGTCTGAAAGGCGAGGGCTTCAGCCCTCGTCTTTTTTAGTCACTGGGGTCATATTCGATTCAGATTCACGACGAGAACATAGAAATTTTGACAAAACGGAGGTGAATTGATGTCTGAAAACCAAGTCTCGCGACGAATCGAAGCATTAATCACTCCAGTTTTGGCCGATCTTGGCCTCGAGATGTACGACCTCGAATACAACGGTGGCATCGTCAAGATCACGGTCGATACACCTCCAGGTTCGCCCGGCGGCATTGACGTCGATCAATTGTCGCAATGTACGCGCCTCATTTCTCGTGAACTCGACCATGACGATCCCGTACCTGGTCATTACACGCTTGAAGTCTCGAGCCCCGGTCTCGAGCGAAATCTTCGCCTGCCGCGCCATTTCCAGCGCGAAACGGGCAAATCAGCGGCGATTCGCCTACAAAACGTCATTAATGGTGAGCGTCGGCTCAGTGGCGTCATCGAATCGGCCGGTCCCGACACTTTCTTGTTGCGTTTGGCCAACGGTGAAGAACGCATCATCCCGTACGACCAGATCGATCGGGCCAAGACAATTTTTGTTTGGGAAGCCCAACCCAAGCCCAGTAACAAGAATGGCAAAGGCACCAAAGCCGGAGCTAAGGGAACCAAGAAATCGGCGTCTACTGGTACATCAAAGTCCAGTGGCACGAGCAGTTCGGCCGCTTCCACGGCAGACTCTGAGCAAGAAATCGATGATTTTCTTGATCGCAACGACGATCTCGAAGATCTTGATGCAGAACTAGATCTAGATATAGACAACGAATTAGATAACGAAACCGACATCTCCATCCACAACGACGACCAGGAGTCATCCCAGTCATGAGCAATCTCGACATGAAAGAAGCCATCAAAATGTTGGCGGCCGAAAAGAACATTTCAGAAGAGACCCTTCTGCAAGTTCTCGTAGAAGCCTTGGCGACCGCGTACAAGCGTCGTCCAGGTTCGGCTGAAGAAGTTGAAGTCGGTCTCAATACCGACACCCTCGAAATCTCCTTCACGGCGTTCGACATCGATGAAGACGGCAACTGGGTAAACCAGCGTGACGACACTCCCGACAAGAACGAACTTGGTCGTATCGCGGCACAGACGTTCCGTCAGGTGATGGGTCAGCGCATCCGCGAAGCCGAGCGCGACAAGAAGTTCGAAGAATATGCCAACCGCGAAGGCGACATTGTGACGGGCATCATTCAGCAGAACGATCATCGTTATGCATTGCTCGATCTTGGCAAAGTTGAGGCTCTTATGCCTCAGAGCGAGCAGGTTCCTTTCGAGCGCGCCACACCTGGCACGCGCATGAAGGCGTACATCGTTGAAGTGCGTCGCAGCGACAAGGGTCCACAGATTGTTGTGAGCCGCACGCACCCCGGTCTCGTCAAGCGTCTTTTCGAACTTGAAGTTCCCGAAATTGCTGACGGTGTTGTTGAAATTAAGGCTTGCGCTCGCGAACCAGGTCACCGCACCAAGATCGCCGTCTTCTCGAACGACAGCAATGTCGATCCCGTCGGCGCTTGTGTTGGCGCCCGTGGTGGACGCGTGCGCATGGTCGTGAACGAACTCAATCAAGAGAAGATTGACATCATTCCTTTCAGCGACGATTTGGCTGATTTCATTGCCAAAGCGTTGTCACCAGCCAAGGTCACCGAAGTTCGCCTCAGCGAAGACCGCAGCCAGGCTGATGTCATCGTTCCCGATTTCCAACTCAGCTTGGCGATCGGCAAAGAAGGACAGAACGCTCGTCTTGCTGCTCGTCTTGCTGGTGTCCGTATCGACATCAAGAGCGAGACCCAGCACAACAACGAACTCAACGGAATTTTTGAAGATGCTGAATATGCCGATGGCGAATGGGTCTTGAATGCCGAAACTGGCGCTCAAGAATTCCACGCTGCTGACGGTTCAGTGATGAGCGTTGAAGAGTGGGAAAAGGTCACCAGCGGAATTACTGCAGTAGCAGTTGAGGACGAGGCATAGATCTCACATGACAACGTTGACTCATCCGGTGCGCACATGCGTGGGATGCCGTTCTCGCAAAGAACAGCAATTGCTCACACGCTTTGTGCCTAACGAAATGGGTCAGCCAATGATTTCTCGAACAGCAAGTGGACGAGGCGCATGGATGTGTGCCGAGTCAACGAGTTGCTTTGAGGCAGCAATGAAAGTACGTGCATTTGATCGAGCCTGGAAAACTCGTTCGGATGTGAAGAAAATGAATAATGGTCGTCACCTCACACGAGTCTTACAACCATGACAATCTAAAATGTCGCCGGAAACACCGGCGAAAAAGCATCAAAGGACTGAACGCCGCGTGGCAACAGCAAAGATCAAAGTCAGTGAATTAGCGAAGTCCCTCGGTATGAGTAATGCCGAGATGCTTGAACTTTGTAAGGCCAACAATGTGGCCGCAAAGACTCCTCAGTCAACTTTGGTTGAAGCATTCGTACCGATGCTCAAGCGCAAAGCCGAAGCTGCCGGCCTCGTGCGTGAAGTCGCTCCGGTTGAAGAAGAAAAGCCCGTCAAGAAGGCGCCGGCTAAGAAAGCCGCCGATAAGGGCGATGCAGCTCCGGCACCTGTTGTTGAAACCGCACCTGTTGAAGTCCCTGTCGTTGAAGCTCCGGTTGCTCCAGTCGTCGAAGCTCCGGTTGCTCCTGTCGTTCAAACACCAACGGTCGAAGCACCGGTCGCTCCTGTTGTTCAAGCACCAAAGGTTGAGGCCCCGGTTGTCGTGGCCGAAACTCCAGCGGCCCCCGCGGCCCCCGAGGCACCATCGGCTCCATCGGGTTCTGTTGTTTCAAGTCGTACTGCTCCGCGCGAACCAGCGCGTGACGTCACTCGTGAAGCGCCGCGCCCGGCTGCACCACGACCCGACACACCTCGTACCGATACACCGCGACCGCCTGCTGGTGGAGCGCCTGGTCGCCCTGCTGGCCCGCCGCCTGGTCGTCCGGTGAGTTCGACCGGTCGTCCGGTTCCGCCGCCGCCTGGTCGTCCCATGAGTGCAACTGGTCGTCCGGTTCCGCCGCCTCCTGGTGGCCCACGAGCCGCGCCCGCTCCGGGTGCTCGCCCAAGTGGCACTGGATATGGTGGCCCGCGTACGGGAGCACCTCGACCTGGTGGTGCCTTTGGTGGCGCTCGCCCCGCTGGTGGTCCTCGTCCTGCTGGTGCTTTTGGTACACAGCGACCTGGTGGTCCTGGCGGCGGTCCTGGAGGTCCTGGTGGACCTGGTGGACCTGGTGGTGGACCCGGTGGTCCCGGCGCTGGTCGTCCCGGTGGCGGAGGTCGTCCCGGTGGCGGAGCTCGTCCAAGTGGTGGCCGTCGTGCTCCTCGCAGTGGTGGCCGTCGTCGCCGTCGTGGTGAGGACGATCTACAGCCGTCAATGATTTCGTATAGCGATGATGCGGCCCCGGTCCCCGAGGGCACAATCGTTATCGAGCGCGGAGTTTCATCGCAAGAGTTTGCACCTCGTCTCAACCGCACCGCGGCCGACGTTGTGCGCTTCTTGTTGAAGAACGGCGAAATGGTCACGGCAACGATGACCTTGTCCGATGAACAAATGGAATTGTTCGCACTCGAAATTGGTGCCGAGATTCTTTTGGTTGAACCCGGTCAGCAAGAAGAAATGGAATTGCAGGCCCTCTTCGACGACAGCGATGATGACGACGAGGCCGCGCAAGAGTTGCGTCCGCCAGTGATCACCGTGATGGGTCACGTTGACCATGGTAAGACGACGTTGCTCGACAAGATTCGTAACGCCAATGTTGTGTCAGGCGAAGCCGGCGGAATCACTCAGCACATCGGTGCTTATCAAGTGGTTCAAGATGGCAAGAAAGTCACCTTCATTGACACACCTGGTCACGCAGCGTTCACGCAGATGCGTGCTCGTGGTGCGCAAGTCACCGACATTGTTGTGTTGATGGTTGCTGCCGACGACGGTGTGATGCCCCAGACCATTGAAGCAATTAGTCATGCGCGCGCTGCTGGTGTGCCCATGGTGGTTGCAATCAACAAGGTTGATAAAGAAAACGCCGACGTACAACGTGTGCTCGCGCAACTCGCCGAACAACAACTCGTACCTGAGTCATGGGGTGGCGACACCATCTGTGTCGAAATGTCGGCTCAGCAAAATCTCGGCGTCGATGACCTCATCGAACAGCTCACGATTGTTGCCGAAATCGAAGAACTCACGGCCAACCCATCGGGTCGTGCCAAGGGAGTTGTTCTTGAAGCCAACCTCGACACTGGCCGCGGACCTGTTGCCACCATCTTGGTTGACAAGGGAACATTGAAGGTCGGAGATCCGATTGTTGCTGGTGGTGCGTGGGGCCGTGTGCGCGCCATGATCGACGACAAGGGTCAGCAGATCAAAGAAGCCGGTCCGTCAACGCCTGTACAGGTACTCGGATTGTCAACTGTTCCGCAGGCTGGCGACGAATTCCGCGTTGCACCAGACGAAAAAACTGCGCGCACCGTTGGTGAAGCTCGTGAACAGCGTCTGCGTGCCAAGGCACAACGTGGTGATGCTCGCGTGCAACGTGGCGTCAAGCTCGAAGATGTGTTCACCCAGATTCAGGCTGGTGAAGTGGCAACCTTGAACCTCATCTTGAAGGCTGACGTTCAAGGTTCACTTGAAGCCGTCACCGAAAGTTTGCGCCGGCTCGAACGCGATGAAGTCAAGTTGGCTTTCGTGCACCGTGCCGTCGGTGGAGTCAC